>Ga0153916_10000140_pt1 | contig 42309 bp, 32 predicted proteins | sample Opewatmetagenome_FD_109642 | JGI IMG/M metagenome (GOLD analysis project Ga0153916, IMG submission 109642) | Freshwater wetland microbial communities from Ohio, USA - Open water 3 Core 3 Depth 4 metaG | ecosystem: Environmental > Aquatic > Freshwater > Wetlands | place: USA: Ohio, Lake Erie...
GATCCTCAAACTCTGATACATCTCATCTAGACGAACCAAGTACCGATCATAAACATCTCCATGGTAGCGAACAGCAACATCAAAATCTAACCGGTGATAAATGCTGTAGGGTTGTGCTCGGCGTAAATCGTACGGTACACCCGATGCCCGCAACACTGGTCCGACAGTAGAATAGGCAATTGCCTGTTCGGGGGATAAAACCCCTACCCCTTCTGCCCGGTGACGAACGATTTCGTTATTAGTAATGTATAAATCAAGATCATCGATCTTGCGTGGCAGGCGGTCGAATACCAGATCGTTAATTTTCTCCATGACTCCTTCAGGTATGTCGCGTGCCACTCCCCCAAATCGGAAATAATTGCACATCATCCTTGAGCCAGAGACTGCCTCAAAGATGTCCAAAATTAACTCACGCTCTTCAAACGCATATAGGAACGGTGTGAAGTATGCTCCCAGGTCATTCAATAAGAAACCAAAGAGAGCCAAGTGATTAACGATACGGGTCAATTCCGCCATCATTACCCGGATATATTCTGCCCGTTCAGGTGGAGCGATACCCATCAATTTTTCAACCGTTAGCGCATAGCCGAAATTATTACTCATCGAGTTAAAATAATCCAGGCGGTCAGTATAGGGCATATTTCCTAGAAAAGTATTGCGTTCACCAATTTTTTCATGGTTGCGATGAAGATATCCCACGACAGGTTTTAGATCGACGACTGTCTCCCCATCCAGCTTAGCTACCATCCGTAATACCCCATGGGTTGATGGATGTTGAGGACCTATGTTAACAATCACCTGGTCTGTTTTAATGCCGGTTTCTTCATCCTCACGTGTCATCTTGCCTAGTCCGGAATATAACGCCACATCGGTTTCTGGAACCCAGCTCTCAGGATCAAAGCCTGCTGGATAGTCCAGGTTCGTCCCAAGTGGGTTTTTCTGTTCCGCACTTTTATAATAACCAATTGGCCAACGACTTTTAAAAGGCTTTCCTTCTTCTTCGTAATAGCCTTCTTTCCAGTCTTTTCTGAGCGGATGCCCGTAAAAGCCTTCCCACATGAGTATCCGGCGCAGATCAGGATGTCCATCAAATTTTATCCCTAATAAGTCCCAAGCTTCCCGTTCCTGAAACTCCGCTCCAGGATAAACTGGAACAACCGACGAAATCACCGGAATATTACGATCCAACTGTGCCTTGATTACCAATGGTGAGCCCCCTGTCGATTTACGGATATGATAGACGACCTCCATTTTGTTTTCGGGCAAATAATCTACCCCTGTTACAGAAGACAAGTAGTCATAGCCTAACTCGTCCCGAAGCCTAAGCATAATAGACAACAGATGCTCAGGTTTTACGAGGTATCCTTCGTAGTTAACTCGCTCGTCACGAAATATAATATCTTGAAAAATGTAGGTTAAATCTGATTCGTGTGCAATATTTAGGTTACCCATGGGCATGCTCCATAGTTCGATTACTCATTGACTATTTACCCAGCATCTGGTGTAGTAGATTCTTCAGGCGCTTTTTGAGCAGCATCCTGTTGAGATAGAAGCTTATTTTGAGAAAATTCTTTGATCAGAGCGAACTTCCGAGGATCCATGAGATCTGGTCCAAGGACAGGAACTGGGAGGGGCTCTTCTGGTCCCTTCTGGTACCATCTCACAGTCTTGATCGATTGAGTATCAATTAATTTTTGTAGGGCAATCAAACCATTCAAAAGTGCTTGTGGTGTCGGAGGGCAGCCTGCCACATAAACATCCACGGGTACAAATTCATCCACCCCAGAAATCACGTTATATCCTTCTTTAAAAGGTCCCCCACCTGAGGCACATGACCCCATTGCAAGCACATATTTGGGCTCAGGCATTTGGTTATACAGTCTGACAATCTGAGGTATCATTTTTTTAGTGACGGTTCCAGCAACAATCATCAGGTCTGCCTGACGCGGGCTGGGGCGCATTATTTCCATCCCAAAACGTGCAAAATCAAACCTACTGGTGGCGGCGCAGATCATTTCGATGGCACAACATGCCAGACCAAAAAACATCGGCCATACGGACGATCTTCGCCCCCAATTATATATTTTATCTAGTGTGGTTATGGTAACCTGACCCTGCATCTCGGGTGGAATATCATAACCAGGGTTATTCAGGTCTTTACTCATAGGGACTTTCTCCTCAATTCAAATTGAATACCAGACGGATTATACACTCATATAGTATGATGTCAACGGAATTATGCAAATATATATTTGCATTTATAGTGATTTTTGTTATACTTAACAGAGTTCTATATGCCTAACTCTCGCCAGAAAATCCTGAATTTTGTGCTAGAACAACAAAGCACAACGGTGGAGGAATTAAGTAAGGTTTTTAAAGTTACACCTGCTAATATTCGCCACCATCTATCAATATTAACTGAGCAAGGAAGCGTGCAAGTAATCGGACAGAAAGCTGCCGCAATCAGGGGGCGTCCTGCGCAGATTTACAGCGCCACACGGCAAAGCAATCAAAATAACCTGGATCATTTGACAGAAAGCCTTTTGTCTATCCTTTTGCAGGACTCCGGTTCAGATGAAAGGAACCTAATACTTAAAAAAATCGCCAGACAAATGGTTACATACTATAAACTTGATACCTACAACCCAACCCGGCGATTATACTCGTCCATCCGAATTTTAAAACGGATGAATTACCAGGCACATTGGGAAGCACACTTTGAAAACCCGCGCATTATGTTGGGGTATTGCCCCTATAGGGCTATCCTTGATCATACCCCAGAGATCTGCCAAATGGATGCTTTTATGCTCCAGGAATTACTAGACACCCCGGTAAGGCAGATCGTGAAGCTTGCTGTAAACACCAAGGGCCTCCCGGAATGTGTCTTTCTACTGAATAGGCCCAGCAAATAGTTTCTTTAACTATACACAATTCACAAAATAATATATAATATATAATATATAGAGTCATGTAAAAGTTGTCCATATTTTGCAAATAATAAATGATAGATCAAACCAATTCACTCCTTGAATCCAGTGAAATCCTCCGTAAACGCTCCCTCACGGATGAAGTATACGAACATCTTTCCAGCAATATAATTGCAGGTAAATACTCTTCCGGGGATTGGCTCCGTCAGGATGAAATTTCAACATCACTGGGTGTCAGCCAAACACCAGTGAGAGAGGCTTTCGACCGTCTGGTCGCTTCTGGGCTAGCAGAACGAGTGCCGTATCGGGGAGTTCGCGTCCCTGTATTGGAGCCTAAAGAAATTGTGGACGCGTTTATGTTGCGACTAATCCTAGAAACGACTGGCGCACGCTTAGCAGCAATAGTGATCCAACCAGATGAAGTTCAGACCTTATCTATACTTCTAGAAAAATCTGCCGATCTAGTCTCTTTGGAAGATATGCCCACCTTACGCCAATTAAACAAGGAATTTCACACTCACATGGTGGAAGCAGCTCGGAGTCCCTTGTTAATCAAATTATATGAATTAACAACCAATGCTTTTCCCGATTGGATGCTTTACGAGTATATGTTCCGGCATCCCGAGCTCCTTCAAACTAGCCTTAAGCGTGAATACTTTGAGCATAAAGCAATTGTCGATGCCTTAGCATCCAATGACCCTGAAGAAACCTCTTTCCAGGTTGCTAATCACATTAAAAATCTTTGGCATGACCTGCATACCTGCTTGGATATCACTAGTGATTCGATGCAGGAGATTGAAAATCAAATCAATACCCTATTCCCAAATCATTAATAATAAGAATTAAGGTGAAGGAGATATAAATGCACAGCGAAAATCTTTTCAAAGAAATGGCTCAAAGTATTACAGATGGTGAAGCTGAGAAAGCAGCGGAGTTAGCAAAACAAGCTATTGCCCAAGGTATAGATCCACTGGATGCCATTAACCAGGGATTTGTTGCTGGGGTGAATTATGTTGGCGACCAGTTTAGTTGCGGAAATATGTTCCTCCCAGAACTGGTGATGGCAGGTGAAGCCATGAAAGCTGCTGTGGCCGTATTGGAACCCGAATTAACCAAACGCGGTATTGAGCGGAAAATGTTGGGTAAGGTAGTATTATGCACTGTCGAAGGTGATATTCACGAAATTGGTAAGACCCTTGTAGGTACAATGCTCTCTGCCACCGGGTTCCAGGTTTACGATCTGGGTGTGGACGTATCCGTGATGAAGGTTGTGGAAAAAGCGCGCGAAGTGGGTGCAGATATCGTCGCAATGAGTGCATTGCTAACTACTACCATGGTGCATCAAAAAGATGTTATTGAAGCGCTTGAGGATGTAGGCATGCGCACCAAAGTCAAGGTTATGGTCGGTGGTGCACCAGTTACCCAGGAATGGGTCAAGCAAATCGGTGCTGATGGTTATAGCGAAGATGCTATCGGAGCTGCCCGCCTCGCCAAGCAGCTTCTGGGTGTTTAATCCCTATCCGGTGTCGCTATGACTGGGAAAATCAAATCTATCACCAATCCTAAACTGAGCTTGGAAATCCTTACCTCCGAGGAAATACAACGCTTACATACCGCTTCATTAGATATTATTGAAACAACTGGCATCCGGTTTCCTTCCACACGTGCATTGGATATTTGGGAAGCCCATGGTGCACAGGTAGATCGCGGTACATCTATTGTAAAAGTGCCTGGCCAGATTATTGAAGATGCACTGAAGCTTGCCCCGCCAAAGTATGATTTGGCCGCCCGTAAACCCGCCCAGGACTTATCTCTGGATGGTAACCATGTCTTCCTGGGTACGGACGGGTGCGGGGTAGAAGTATTGGATATAAACACTGGTAAACGCCGTATTTCTACCTGGCAAGACGTCGCAGATATTGCCCTGGTCGGTGATGCTTTGGAGGAAATTGCCTTTCATTGGGTGGCTGTTTCAGCCCAGGATTTACCACCAAAAACCCGTGGGCTAAATGAGCTAAGAGCTATTTGGGAAAATTCAACCAAGCATGCCCAGACGGAAAGCATATATAACGAATGGGAAGCACGGGCAGCCGTCGAAATGGCCGCCACAATTGCCGGTGGAAGGGATGCTCTACGAAAACGACCGGTGTTATCCATCATGCAATGTACCGCCCCACCGCTCGGACAGGATGGTGGTAGTTTGGATGCGGCTTTGATTGGTGCAGAAGCCGGTTTGCCGGTCGGTTTTATGACCATGGCGGCTTGTTTAACGACCGGTCCAGCCACAATGGCAGGGACTTTGGCAGTGGGTAATGCAGAAGTCATCAGCGCCACAGCACTCATTCAGCTAGCATTCCCAGGCGCATCCGTCTTCTATGCCGCCGCACAAACTGCCTCTGATCTCCGGACAGGCGCTTATACCGGTGGAGGACCGGAAGATTTTTTATTTGGTGCCGCCCAAAATAAGCTCGCGGATTTCTATAATATTCCTCTATCCATGGGTTCATTTGCAACAGGTGCCAAGGAACCCAACTGGCACGCAGGGGTCGATAATAGCTTGTCCACCTTTATGGCAAGCCTGGTCATGTCGGATATGTTATTGGGTGTCGGTTTATTACACGGTAGCCGGATTTGGTCCTATGCCCAAATGCTTATGGATTGCGAGATTTTCTCCATCATTCAAAAGGTTATGGAAGGTATTGTCGTTGATGACGAGACCCTTGCGTTGGATGTTATTCGCAATGTTGGTCCAGGAGGAAATTTCCTGAGCCAGAAACATACCCTGAAACATATGCACGAACTCTTTATTCCTCAATTCATGGATCGCCGCCCGTATAACGTATGGGAGGAAAAACATGATGACGGCCGTAACTGGGCGTTGGAAAAGGCCAGGAAAATCTTAAACACCCACCAACCTGAGTTATTGGATCCTGCTATTGCGGCTGAGCTAAAAATTATCATTGCCTCAGTCGAGGCTGAGTGATGCATATGCAGCCGAATCTGATTCTTCTAAACCAGGAATTGGTCGAGCAAATCCTGGATGAAGCCTTTGAATTACTGATTACACCCGGAATAAAGGTCCAATCACTTGCAGCCAGACAATTATTGGCAGAAGCAGGCGCAAAAGTTGATAAAGACACAGAAGTTGTTCATATTCCAGAAAAATCAGTTTATCGCGCACTTGAGACAGTACCTCACCAGTTCTACTTATATGACCGTAATGGCAATCCAAAGGTAGACTATGGTGGGAATGCTGTCCATTTTGATCCCGGCTCTTCCGGAGTGCATATCCTGGATCCTGATACATTCGAGCACCGGCCATCATATACCGATGACCTGATTCGGATTGTGAAACTAACTGAAATGCTACCTCAGTATGATGCACAGTCAACTGCGGTAATTTGCAATGAGATTCCCAAATCGATTAGCGATCTGTACCGCTTATATCTGTTGCTCTTGTATTCATCTAAACCGATCGTAACAGGTGCATTCGCCATACCCACACTTCAGGTGATGATAGACATGCTGGCGATATTCGCCGGCGATCGTAAAGCCTTGGCTGAAAAACCTCAAGCTGTATTTGATGTCTGTCCGTCACCTCCGCTGATTTGGAGCAATTTTGGGGCTCAAAACCTGATCGATCTTGCTCACGCCCGTATTCCTGCCCAGATGGTTTCCATGCCATTAGCGGGCGCCACTGCACCTGTTACCTTGATAGGTGCAGTCGTACAGCATGCGGCTGAATGTCTGAGCGGCATCACAATCCACCAACTTGCATATCCTGGTGCACCCATAGTTTGGGGCGGTGCTCCTGCGATCTTCGATATGCGTAAAGGTACGACCCCTATGGGTGCCATAGAAACCGCTATGATTGATTTATCTTATACTCAGGTGGGTAAATTCCTCGGCTTACCCACCCATACATATCTGTGTGCCACTGATGCCAAAGTCATTGATGCACAAGCTGGATTGGAAAGTGGGATCAGCGCTATACTTGGCGCTTTAGCAGGTGTTAACATGATATCTGGTGCTGGAATGTTGGATTTTCTGGCATGTTTTAGCCTGGAAAAGTTAGTAATCGATGCAGAGATCGTCGCCATGGCAAAACGCTTATTATCAGGCATGCATACCCCAACCAAAACCCTTGCAACAGCCATGTTTGAGGGCATTAATTTCAAGGGTGATTTCCTTAAGCAAAAAATGACCCGCGACTTATTCTCCAAGGAGCAATACCTTCCCTCGAAGGTATTGGATCGTGATTCAATCCGTGGTTGGCATCAGGATGGTAGTTTGGATACCTTTTCACGTGCAAAAGCACAGGTTATTCAACTATTAGCTCAGTACGAAGTACCATCTCTATCACAGGATAAGCTTCAAGATCTTCATGAAATGGTGAGACATCAGGCACGTGAAGCTGGTTTAGATACTTTACCAAATCTTGACCACTAATTTCGATATAACTACTTATCCGGAGAGAAATGGCAGGTCACAACTCATCGGATTTAGAAACACTATTTTCAAGCAGTTAATTAGCTATTTACAGATAAACAAACACGACACCTCTGGAGGGGCGTATGCATGAATTCAAGGTCATGTCTGAATCAGACATCGAAGCCGTTCATTCATCTAGCTTGCGCATATTGGCAGAGACAGGGATAATCCTCACCCACCCCGAAGCACGGGAGATCTTGTCCGGTGCAGGGGCAATGATTGAAAACAATCGGGTGCTACTGCCTCCAGCATTGGTCGAGGAGCAGGTTTCAAAATCTACAACCAAAGTCAGCATTCGTGGACGCGGTGGATCAGTTAAAACCCTCGGAGATCAATCCCTACACTGGCACAACCTGGGAGGCGCGCGTGATATTTATGATGCAGGCTCCGGAACTCGCAGTAAGGCTATTATAAAAGACTTGCAGGATTGCACACGTTTACTTGATGCTTTGGATGGAGTCACTACCATCACCCCATTTTTTACTCCCCAGGATGTCCCCGGTCACTTAATGTCTCTGGCAATGTACCGCCATGCTATCCCGAATACTACCAAACCATTACAAGGGCCTGGCGTGCAGAAGGCACTTGAAGTGCAATTTGCGATCCAGATGGCAACTGTCATCGGTCCTCCCGGTGAGATATTTTCATTAAGTGTCTCTCCGGTAAGCCCACTTAACTTTACCAATGATAGCGCTGCCGCCATTATCGAAATTGCCCGTAATGGAATACCATTTGGCCCACTCCCCTGCCCTACTGCCGGGACGACTGCACCATTTTCAATTGCAGGTGCTGTCACTCAGCAAAACGCTGAAGTCTTGGCAGCGATCGTGCTTGCCCAGCTGGTTCATCCTGGTTTACCGATCATCTATTGCGGCAGGCTGGCGATGATGGAACCTCGTACAGGGTTATCCGTATGGGGTGGGGTGGAGCTTGGTTTGGCTTCAGCGGCAACAGTTCAAATTGGTCATCACTATGGTTTACCAGTCAATGTCTATGGCTTTTCGACCAATTCGCACACCCTTGATATTCAGAGTGGCTTCGAGCGTTCGCTAAACGCAATAATCCCTGCTCTCGCAGGAGCAGATGAGTTATCTGGAATTGGTGAGATGGAAGCAGGAGTGATGGGATCATTTGCTCAAATCGTTTGTGATAACGAGATTGCAGCCAGTGTTAGACGGCTCAGGAATGGATTTGAGATTACCGACGATTCATTGGCTGTGGATGTTATCTCCTCAATTATGCGGGGCACACATAATTTCCTGGGACAAAAACATACTATACGCTATCTACGTGGAGGTGAAGTTCTTCTTACAACCTTAGCTGAGCGTGGTTCCTGGGAAAACTGGCAGGCCCATGGTCGACAAGGAATGGCCGAACGCGCCCAATTTGAAGCGATGAATATATTGCAAAATCACCAGGTGCCACCACTGTCTGATGATCAGGAACGGGAATTGGATGAAATTCTTATTGAAGCAGATCACAAATTGAGAAATTAGAATTCAGCGAGGAAGATATGTTAAATCAAGCGAAAGAGCTTCAGGAGAAGCTAATAAGTTATCGTCATGACATTCATAAATTTCCCGAGGTTGGGTTTCAGGAATATCGAACATCTGCAAAGGTGGCAGAGGTTTTAACCGCCCTTGGCTGCCGGATCCGCCAAAATGTCGGGAAAACGGGAGTGGTTGGTGAGCTGGGTCAGGGCCTTCCCGTTGTTGCAATTAGGGCGGATATGGATGCCCTTCCACTGCAAGAAGAAAACCAGACCACATATACCTCCCAAAATCCAGGTGTCATGCATGCTTGTGGTCATGATGCCCATACCGCGATCCTGTTGGGCGTAGCTGAATTGCTCACAAAAGAAGAGAATTTACCTGGGTCAGTTCGCTTCCTGTTCCAGCCAGCTGAAGAGGTGGCAGATGATGATGGTATTAGTGGTGCTCCGCGCATGATCCATGATGGCGCTATGGAAGGTGGGGTTGGTATGGTGATCGCTTTGCATGTATCTGCCCATGTTCCAGTAGGTCAGATTCAGATCGGTGCTGGTCCGTCTTCAGGTGGAGTGGATACATTCCGTGCCTCAATAATTGGAAGAGGTGGTCACGGGGCAAGGCCTCATCAGACGGTAGACCCCATATATCTCTCTGCACATGTCATCCTTGCCTTGCATGGGATAGTTTCACGCCGGCTCAATCCCTTCGATCCTGCAGTCGTCAGCATCGGGTCGATTCATGCAGGGAATGCCGAAAATATCATTCCCAATCAGGTCAAGATCCTGGGAACTATACGTTATACCAAACATACAGTTCAGGAGCAGATCCACACAGAGATTATTAAAGCTTTTGAGGTAGCCAAATCCCTTGGAGGTGACTACACACTCAAGTTTGAGATTGGCTCTCCCCCTATGATCAATGACGAAAAAGTGGTGAACCTCATAAAGCAGACTGCCATCGAAATGATTGGCGGCGAAAATGTACTTCCACCCCAGGATGGTCTCGATGCGGAAGATTTTGGATGTTTCTCTGAGCTGGCGCCGGGAGCAATGTTCTACCTGGGTAGCAAGATCGAAGGAGATGAGCGCGAACATCATAATTCACGGTTCGATGTCAACGACCAATGCTTACCTTTTGGAGCAGCAATCCTGGCAGAAACTGCGTTACGGTTTCTGCGCAATGGTGGATTGTAATTTGTTGTAATTGGATCACCCAGAAGCAATGAAAATCCTTCGTGAACGGACTTTGGATTTATTGAGCCTTTCCAATTATCCTACGGACCAGCTTGAGTTGCTGCAAAAAGGCGAGTATTTGGTCGAGCGCCATCAAACGCTTCTTCGAAAGTAAGTTTGCCTTTACTCGACTGTAACCGATTTGGCGAGATTCCTGGGTTGGTCAACGTCTAAGCCCCGCTTTGAGGCTATGTAATATGCAAGTAACTGTAGGGGGATGACAGTGACGACTGGACTTAACAACCAGGGTGCATCCGGAACCCACAACACATGATCGACAAGCGGTGGAATAAGCTCATCCCCATCGGTGGCAACTGCAATAACAGTTCCTCCACGCGCCTTGGCTTGTTCAATCTGACTGATCATCTTTTCATACCAGGGATCATTAGGTGCCAAAACCACAACGGGCATCTCTCGATCTATAAGGGCGATTGGGCCATGTTTCATCTCACCAGCCGGGTAACCTTCTGCGTGGATATATGATATTTCTTTAAGTTTCAAAGCTCCTTCATATGCAATAGGCATATTGATTCCCCGGCCCAGATACAAGCAGCTGTGAGTCTCTTTTAGCTTCTCAGCGATTTCTTCAACATCCTTATGACGATCCAAGCACTTTCCTACCAGGTCGGGGACCGTGAGTAATTTTCCCACCAAAGACTGCCGGGATTTTTCATTTAACGATCCTCGCAGATCCGCCAATAGAATTGCCAGCATATAAAGGTCAACAATCGGGGCGGTAAATGCCTTCGTCGAGGCAACCCCGATCTCAGGTCCAGCTTGCATCGAAATATAGCCATCGGCTATGCGCATTGCTTGGGTGCCAATCGCATTTACTATCGACCATAATGTAGCCCCTTTTTTCCGACCCTCTTCCATCGCTGCCAGTGTATCTGCTGTCTCTCCAGATTGGCTGATTGCCAGGACAACCGTATTTCGGTCGATGATTGGATCACCATATCGGAATTCTGAGGCAATCTCCAATTGTGTTGGCACATGTGCGATCCGCTCGATAAGGATTTTCCCGATCATACCAGCGTGTGCGGCAGTTCCACAGGCAGTTATATATATCTTTTGGATTTGCTTGGCAAATTCCGGTGTCAGGTTCAGCTCCGGCAGCCTCACCGACCCACACTCAAAATCGACTCGACCAGCAATAGTATCTGTCAAGGAGCGAACTTGTTCATTGATTTCCTTATGCATGAAGTGCCGGTACTCGCCTTTTTCGGCTGAAATCGGATCCCATGCGACTACCTGCTCCTTGTACGCTACTGATTTTCCCTCCAACGTCTGGACGATTAAACCTCCAGCTGTGACGATTGCCATCTGGCGTGATTCCAGGAATACCACTCTGCGTGTGTGTTCAAGAATTGCGGGTAAATCGGAAGCTACGAACATTTCGTTATCGCCTATTCCGATGACCACGCCTCCAGCATTCCCAATCCTGGCAGCTACGATCTTATCGGGCTCAAGCGCAGACATTAAAACAATTCCGTGTGCGCCTTTAATATACCGCATAGCATTCTGAGTGGCTTCAACCAAACCTACACCCGTTGATTCAAACCGCTCAACTAGTTGTACAATCACTTCGGTATCTGTGTCAGAGTTGAATATGACCCCTTCCGTAGTGAGTTCATTCCTTAATTCCAGGTAATTTTCCACAATTCCGTTGTGAACCACAACCACATTGCCCGTCATCCCTATATGAGGGTGAGCATTTCGTGCACTGGGTTCACCATGCGTAGCCCAACGGGTGTGCCCTATCCCCACATGACCTGATACTGGGAGCTCGGACACCAGCTCTGCTAACTTGCTTAATTTCCCCACGTCCCTGCGAATCTCAATGTGATTGTTTTGGATGACTGCCAATCCAGCTGAATCGTAGCCCCGATATTCGAGTTTTTTAAGTCCATTCAAGATAATTGGAGTCGCATTTTGAGGTCCTATATAACCGACTATTCCACACATATAACCTTCCTTATAAAATCCGCAAGGTATGGCTGCACGAAACGAGCCATACCTTATTCTGTACGTATCACTAATTTATAGGACTCTTTTGGGCTTCTTCGATTTTTGCCCACGTATCACGAAGGGGCACAATCCGGTTGAATACAAGTTTCCCCGGGACTGAATCTGAATCCACCACAAAATATCCCTCTCGCTCAAATTGGTAACGCATTCCTGACGTTGCCGAAGCAAGACTCGCTTCAGCTTTACATTGGTCGATGACTTGCAACGAATTCGGGTTGACATAATCGAGAAATTCGGTCCCCTCGTCCAAATCGTTTAGATCCGCTTTGGTGAATAGGCGATCATACAGCCTTACTTCGACATCCATCGCATTATGGGCAGAAACCCAGTGCAACGTGCCTTGTACCTTACGCCCATCTGGAGCATAACCACCACGTGTATTCGGGTCATATGTGCAGTGTAGCTCGCTGATTTCACTTGTGTCAGGGTCTTTGATGACATCAACGCATTTAACGAAATAGCCATAACGCAATCTGACTTCCCTTCCTGGAGCCAGGCGGAAATATTTTTTAGGTGGATCTGCTCTAAAATCACCCCGGTCGATATAAATTTCTCGTGAAAACGAGATTTTCCGGGTGCCAGCCGTTGGATCTTCAGGATTGTTCACTGCATCCAGTTCTTCTACCTGATCGGCGGGGTAATTATCGATCAAAATTTTAAGTGGATAGAGCACAGCCATTACTCTCGGAACGATGAGGTTTAGCTCATCGCGTAGCATTGCTTCGAGTAGGGCAATGTCAACCAGGTTATTATGGTGTGGCACACCGACTGCCTCTAAAAATCTTAAGATCACCTGGGGTGGATAGCCTCGCCGCCGCATTGCCGATAAAGTTGGCATGCGGGGGTCATCCCAGCCACGTACATAGTCATCATTGACCAGCTTCAACAACATCCTCTTGCTCATCACTGTGTAGGTAAGATTGAACCGGCCAAATTCTATCTGCCTTGGATGATAGATCTCCAACTGTTCCAAAAACCAATCATATAACGGACGGTGGTCCTCATATTCCAGGGAGCATAATGAGTGGGTAATTCCTTCAATTGAATCACTCTGCCCATGGGCAAAATCGTACATTGGATAAATGCACCAATTATCTCCCGTCCTGTGATGGGTAGCATGCAGGATACGGTACATGACTGGATCGCGCAAGTTCATATTGCCGGCTGCCATGTCGATTTTCGCACGTAATACTCGTGCACCATCCGGGAATTCACCCATGCGCATGCGTTCGAATAAATCCAAGTTTTCATCAATCAACCTCTCGCGGTATGGACTGTTTTTCCCAGGCTTGGTCAAGGTCCCCCGGTATTCCCTGATCTCGTCTGCGCTGAGGTCATCCACGTAAGCTTTGCCTTTTCTGATCAGCTTGATGGCAAACTCATATAACTGTTCAAAATAATCTGAAGCGTGAAATAGGCGGTCTTCCCAATCAAAACCCAACCAATGGATGTCTTCTTGGATAGACTCCACATATTCAACGTCTTCCTTGACCGGGTTTGTATCATCGAAGCGCAAGTTGCATTTCCCCCCGAATTCCCGCGCTATCCCAAAATCGATGCTGAATGCTTTGGCATGCCCGATGTGCAGATAGCCATTCGGTTCGGGAGGAAATCGCGTGTGTACACCACTATAGCGACCTGATTGAAGATCAGCCCTAATGGCTTCGCGAATAAAGTTGGTCGGTGTCGTGGATGTCATCTCAGTCATTTCATCCTCCTGGCTTACTAAAACACCCCGGATCAGACTAACGGGGTGTTTTGAGCTTTGGCTGGGGGCAAAGGATTCGAACCTCTACATACAGATCCAGAGTCTGCTGTCCTACCATTAGACGAGCCCCCAGTGATTAACGGAAAAATTTTACCACGCCCATCTCTAAGCGTCCAGCCTGATGTCGCTCTCTTACATTTGTTGCATTTTTTCAAGTATATCAACTGCGGATTGTATACGTTCCAGAACCTTGTTCTTACCGATGATTTCCATGCTCTCAAAAAGGGGCGGGCTATCTTTTTGACCGGTCACAGCGACCCTGATGATCCCGAAGACTTGACCTGCTTTCATGCCCGATTCCACCACGAGCTTGCGCAAGGGCGGTTCCGCGACTTCCTTGCTAATCTCCGGTAAGGAACTAAGAATATTTAGGGCATCCTTTGCTATTTTGGCTGATTCCGCTGGCGTCAGCTTATCTCCAACCAGCTCTGCGGGATTAGGCGTGACCTCTTCCTTGAACAAAAAACCGGCTATACGGATAACGTCATCTAGCGTTACTAGTCGTTCGCGGATGATTGGTATAGCTCGGTAGAGTATGTCTTCGTCTAGCCGGTATCCAACTTTGATAATGTAAGGGGCAAGCCGGTAAACCAGGTCCTCTCTAGAGAGATTTCGGATATGCAGACCATTGAAATAATCAAGTTTCGTGAAGTTGATCGCCGCAGGAGATGGGTTCAGATGGGTTAAGTTAAATTTTTCGACCAGGTCTTTCATTGTGAAAAACTCTGTCCTATCATCGTAACCCCAACCCATCAAGGCGACCCAGTTGATGACCCCCTCCGGGATATATCCCAATGCTTTCAAATCATTAATAAATATCGAGTGCCCATCTACGATGAGCTGTGAGGCTTCGCGCTTGCTCATCTTCCCTTTACCACTCGGCTTGAGAAAAACGGAAAGATGGACCCATAGCGGTTCCTGCCAACCAAATGCCCGGATGATCTGGGCGTGAAGCGGGAAGGTAGATAACCACTCGGATCCACGAATGACGTGTGAGATCCCCATCAAGTGGTCATCCACCATGGCAGCTAAGTGATAAAGTGCTAACCCGTCTGATTTTATGATGACATTATCATCCAAAGCGGAATTTTCGACCGTGATGTCCCCTCGTATCAAATCATGTACCGTTACTGAGCCTGTTTCCGGCACTTTAAAACGCACAACATGCCGCTCTCCTTTAGATACTCGAGTTTGCGCTTCACTAGGGTCTAAGCGCCGGCATAATCCGTCATAGCGAGGATTTTCCTTGCGGCTCAGCTGCTCCTTACGCACCATATCCAAACGCTCAGGAGTGCAAAAACAATAATAAGCATGCCCAGTTTCAATGAGCATCCGGGCGTACTCTTGATAGATTTCCCTGCGCTCAGATTGGTGATATGGTGCATGAGGACCTCCGACTTCAGGTCCCTCATCCCAATCTAATCCCAACCAATGTAGGCTATCGATCAGCCCTTTTTCCGCTCCAGGGACGTAACGCTTCTGATCAGTGTCTTCGATGCGTAATATAAACCTCCCACCTGTTTGCCGGGCCAATAGGTAATTGTATAAAGCTGTCCGACCGCTCCCGAGATGAGTAAGGCCTGTCGGCGAAGGTGCAAAACGGACACGAACCGGATGTCCTTGATTCAATCGATTCCTCCCATTTGTAATGATGCGACTTTGCTAGTCGTATCGGTTAATCCCAAATCATGATCAAAACTCAAGCGCTTTATGGCGCAAGATCACACTCTCAACCAAACCAACCCCCAATAATAGTGAGAGTAATGAGCTTCCTCCGTAACTTATAAATGGTAATGGTAAACCTGTAGCCGGTAAAAGCTTAATATTGACTCCAATATTAACCATTCCCTGAAAAGCCAATAACATTGCCACGCCGTAAGCGATTAGCGCCCCAAAAGTGTCCCTGGATAATCTGGCAACCCGTAGACATCGATAAACAATAAATAAAAGCAGGAGCATAATGATGACCGAACCAATGAACCCGAATTCCTCAGCGGTTGCCGAAAAGATAAAATCTGACCAGCGTACCTTGAGAAATCTCAAATGGACCTGTGTCCCTTGGTTATAACCTTTTCCTAACAGCCCCCCCGAGCCAATACTAATTAATGCCTGTTGAATATTGTAAGTCTCTCCTTGGGTTGCGGTTGGATCTGAAAAAATAAAATTCAAGATCCTTTGCTTTTGATAATCTGCTAAAAAAGGAAAAGCTACAAAAGGAGATACAAGTCCAACGCCTCCAAAGAAAAGCAGGTATTTAAGCTTTAATCCACTCGCCCATAACAAGCTGAACCATAAAGCTAAAATAACCAGAGAGGTGCTCAAGTTAGGTTGAAGGATGATCCACACCACGATGCCCAATGTAAATAATAGGCTGCGTCCGATCCAGGTGAGATTATCCAATTTATCTATATTTCTGGCAAAGAAATCAGACAGTACCAGAATCACCACGATTTTCGCTAATTCGGAGGGTTGAATTAGGATAACCCCTGTATCAAACCAACGTGCTGAGCCATGTAAGGCTTGCCCAGCAATCGTCAACGCACCCAAGGAAATGGCGGTTATTATATACATCGGACGGCTGATGGATGCCCATAAGTGGTAATCAAGGGCTGATACAATAAAAATTACGATGAAACCCAACACTGCGAAAATCAGTTGACGCTGGACAAGGTTTGCTGCCTCCAGCTCAATATTCCCAGCTACAGCTGAGCGGATCATTGTGATACCAAATATGGTCATCAGTGCCACTGCCCCTAATAGCCAGAAATCAAAATGACGCCAATTTGTTTGACTCATTTATCCACACTAAGCACTCAACCTATGGTAGAACCCAAGAATCCGATTCACGAAAATATTCATCGCTTTCCAAACCACTCATAATTCGAAGGATTATAGCATCAAGTAAACCAATTATTTATCAATCTACGGATTTACCGTAGTGCTTGCAGATTTCAATTCAAAATATGCTTCCAGGACTCGCCGGACTATTGGGCCTGCAACTGTGGATCCCTCCTGGCCGTTATAAACGAATGCAACCACTGCGATTTCAGGGTCTTCGTAAGGTGCGAATGCCACCGTCCATGCATGGGATGGCCAGTTCCCGGGCTCACACAAATTTTTTGCTTTGGCAAATTCATCACAATATTCAGCCGTGCCTGTCTTTCCTGCTGCTGCGATACTTACATTCTTGAATTCTTTTGCCAGGGTACCTTCTGTGACTGCCAACCGCATTCCAGTTCGAATCTCATCAAATACCCAGGGTTGTACCGTCTTCATTTCTCCAGTTGTCTGGCAGCCACGGATTGTATTATCTTCATATACCTGAATTACAGGGTCAACGGTTAAATCCCATCGCAAATGTGGCATAAACGGTTGGATCACATTCCCTTCACTATCTAGGACCTCGTACAGTAGCGTGGGAGCCATTAATTTCCCATTATTAGCCACAGTCGCAGCCGATAATAGCACCTGCAGGGGTGTCGCCAGGTCGTACCCCTGACCCACACTGACAATATATGTGTCACCAGTCGACCAACTTTCGCCTTGATTGATGCGTTTCCAGGTTGGATCTGGGATTAATCCTGAGGCTACATCCGGAAGCTCAATTTCGGGGGTCCTATAACCACTTGGCAGACCTGCATATCCATCCGGAAGAGTTCCATATCCTAAAGCCCGTGCATATGTACCTAGTCGGCATATCCCCAAACCCGGATTAACTTCGTCTTGATAACCTCCACCCACTTTATAGAAATAAACATTGCTTGAATTGGCAATGGCATGGATGAAATCCAGCTGACCGAAACCCTCCGGTCTTGTTCTATAAATCCAATCGACAAAGTCTCTTGGCTTTCCCGGATCGTTCGCATAATATCGTTCCGTAACGGTTATTTTACCGGGGGTTTTAATGATTTCCTCTGGAGTGACTACACCTTCGTTCAATCCACCTGTCGCAGTCACAAGTTCAAATACCGAACCCGCTGGTAATTCTGCGCCAACTGCCAGATTCAATAAGGGATTCCGTTTATCCGAGATGAGCTGTTCATAATAGTACGCAGGTATTACACGTGCCATACGGTTATTTTCATAAGTTGGATAATTGACCATGGCGAGAATCTCTCCGGTGCGAGGGTTTATAGCAATCACGGCACCACTCGTCATCCGCTCCTCACCAAAGGATCGATTCCAGTCATTGATTTCATCAATTAAAATCGACTGAACTGCCTGTTGAAAACGTGTATCGATGGTTAGCACGATGCTGGACCCCGGTGTTGATGAGACAGGTGGAACCATATCATCCAGGATTTGCCCGGCGATATCCCATTCAACTACCCGATGACCATTTACGCCCGCCAATAAATTTTGAAAGTAAAGCTCTACACCTGCATAACCAACCTTATCACGATTTGGAACGAATCCCAAAGATCGATAATAATCTTCCTCAATCGCCGGGATAGGACCGAGAAATCCTATTATTGATGCTGTCAATGATCCGGTCGGATAATCCCTAACTGGCACCACATCAATCCCTACACCCGGCCAATTTATTTCATTCTCCTGGATAGCCAAGGCAACTTGTTGCTTAACATCACAGGCTATCTTTACGGGCTCATAAGGCGCAGTTGTTTCTCCATAGGTGACAATCTGCGTGATGCCATGATCAGATATGCATGGAACATATGGGTTTTCAGCAGATAATTCCCCGCGATTGACCGGTATACCAGTAAGGGTAGATATAGCTCGATATATACTCTGAACTTCCCCCTCATCGTCAGGTAAAAAAGCAGGGGTGATCACGACATTGTATGAGGGGATATTTCTCGCTAATATATAACCATTTCGATCGTATATCATTCCGCGAATGGCGGGTAAATTTATCGCGTGGGTCCGGTTCTCATTTGCTTGTGCCATCCAATTGGAATACTGCAAAACTTGCAGGTTGTATAAACGACCTACATAGATCAAGAATATGACGATCAAAATTATCCCAAAGATAATGATCCGCCACGTAGCAACCATATTTTTCAATGCTGCAGAGCTTTTCATACATCCAACTTTTCTGGGTACAACCAATCTGCCATGTCATGCATGATTGAAAATACAGGGATTGCCAATATGAGATTTAATAACACGCTTGGCAGAAGGATTAAATTGAGGATGTTAGTCAATGGAAGGCTAACACCCATAATTAGTCTGGCAATCAGTGATATTAGTTGTATAACAAGTGTACTAATGAATATAGCCGCTAACATGGCTAAAAAAGGCGCTTTCCAAATACGGCGTTTCAACAATCGGGCGATACCCACACATATGATGTAGGCAACAATGAAAGAACCGAATGGTAATGCAGAATATAAACTTGCAAATATTCCACCAATCAAACACCATTGCCACGCAGTGTCTACCCGATCTTGAAGAGCCCAAGCTACAATAAACAAAAGGATTAAATCAGCCGTCCCTTTTAGCAACGGCATTGTACTGACAATTGTACTCTGGAAAATGGTCAAAATCCCGAAAAGGATTATGCCAATTAAATTTATCATTTTATTTTAATCAGGGTGAGCTTGGGGTCGGGATTAATGGTGAAATATCAATGGATTGGAAATTGGTGATGATCAATACGATCTCTAGTTGTGAGAAATCCACTGCTGGTTGAACACTAGCAGTTTGAAATAGTGAAGAGGCTTCATTTCTGATGGTAACCACCTGCCCTATAACAATGTTTGCAGGATAGTTGCCTCCTATTCCAGATGTCATCACTAAATCTCCAGGTTGGACAGTCGCATTCTGACTGATCATATTTAATTCGATTTCACCCGTGATTTGACCGTTGAGGACTGCTTCGACATCTGATTGTTGCAGGATCACATTTATGCTTGATCCCGGGTCATTGATTAGCTGAACCCTGGCTGCTCCAGCAGTGACAGCAGCAATAGATCCAACCAATCCTTGTTGTGTGATGACTGGCATTCCTTTCCTTAGCCCATCATCTGATCCTCGGTCAATGATTACGTAATGCATAAATGGACTGACATCACGCGCGATCACTGAGGCTGCTATATATAGGTTTTCAACATGTCTGCGTTCATAATCAACCAAAGTTGAAAGTAATTGGGCTTCTATGACTTGTTGTTGTAACTCAACAATTTGAACCTGTAAGCGTGAATTCTCCGCCTCCAAGGCCGAATTTTGTTGCCGTAGAGTAGTAACATCCTCCGGTTGAGTGATCAGGCTTTGAACTGCTTGATAGCGCTTAGCAATCCAGGTTTGAGCTGAAATGATGGGATTTAGTAATATACGAGATACAGGTGTGAGGTATCCACCTAGAGCTAAGCCGATTAATCCAAGCGCTAATAACAAGAATACAAATACTTGCATCGATTTAGGTGAATTTGATTTCATAGGATCGGGGTCATCTACCTAATGGAGAGCAAGGGTTATAGCACACATTCCAACCTTGTTCCATTAATAACACTACTACCCGTGTCGTCCGTCGCTTGAGCGCTCCAGACTGGTCAATAAATGATTTAAATGATCGTAATCCTCAAGGACCGATCCAGCACCCCTGGCGACACAACTCATTGGGTCTTCTGCAAGCCAGACACGGATTTTTAATTCATCGCTTAATCTTTTATCCATTCCTTGCAACATACCACCACCTCCAGAGAGGCACACTCCTACCTCCATTAAATCCGCGATTATCTCAGGAGGAGTCTCATCCAACGCATCTTTCACTGTATCAACAATGGTGTTCACTGAGACCGATATAGCTTCACGAATTTCCACTGATGAAACTTCCACACTTTCTGGTAGTCCGGTGACTAAATTTCTCCCCCGTAAGAGTACGGTTTTTTCCTCTGGTAGATGATATGCTGACCCAATCCCGATCTTTGCTTGTTCTGCGATACGCTCACCGATCAGCAAATTATATTTGTTTCGCATATATTGAACGATATCTAGATCCATCTCATCACCAGCTACGCGCAGAGAGCGTGAGATGACTATACCTCCCATGGATATGATCGCAACTTCAGATGTTCCACCTCCGATATCAACGATCATACTCCCATGAATTTCATTGACTGGCAATCCTGCTCCCAAAGCTGCAGCCATTGGCTCTTCTATTAATCCCGCTTCTCGAGCTCCAGCAGACATAGCCGCATCATATACTGCTCTTTTCTCCACCTCTGTCGCACCTGAAGGGATTCCCACGATCACTCTTGGTCTCGGGACCGGGACAATGCTTTGCCGGTGGGCTTTCTCGATAAAATATTCAAGCATTGCTTGTGTGATCTCGAATTCTGAAATTACTCCGTCGCGTAAAGGACGAATAGCAATCACGTTCGGTGGAGTTCGCCCCATCATCTCCTTGGCTTCAGCACCGATGGCTATGGGGATTCTGGTCCGTTTATCGATCGCAACCCAAGAAGGTTCATTGATCACAATGCCTTTTCCACGCACATTAACCAGGGTATTTGCGGTACCTAAATCTATGCCAATGTCCAGGGAGAAGAAACCTAATAGCCAATTGAGGGGATTAAATGCCAAATTTAGCTCCTGGTGTCTTTTTAGCGAGGGGCGAATGGTTGATAATTTCGACCATTAAAAAGATTATACCATCACGCATCTAGATAATATGTATGATACGGGTTCACGCATGGGTTACCCCAGGCAATATGCATCGCTCGTGCAGTGAGATCGATGACCATCGAATTCACAGTCTTTTCCCGATCGAGCGGGTCCATGTCATCTTCGGCATGATTACAAATGGAATTAGGAAAGTTGATGTGGTCTCGTTGAATGGTCTGGATAGATTTGATGGTATGCTGGTCCGACTCTCTTAACAAACGATCTGCCCGAAAATAGCGAACGCGGGTGGAGATGAGTTCATCGGGTTCATATTCGACCATCTGCATACTGGGATCCAGGTAATGGTTTGTATGTACCATGTACCCATCTTGCGCAGACAGGATGGCGAACTTCCTGGAAGAAACTTCCACACTATATATTTCTCCACTTTCATGGGCAAGCAGATGAGTATATCCTGCCGCCCTGCGTGGTATGAGAATCTGCCTTATGGCTTCAGTAGGGGTCTTCGCTGATAGGACCGCACGCGACACAACCAATCGTGGTATTCCGATGCGACTGTCGTTTGGATAGACGGAATCACAACATTGAGCCATTCCATAAGCATTGAACCCAATATTCGGCAATAACGCGCCATAAGTCATGGCAAGGAATGGCGGGTCATCGTTCGGTTTTGCATGAATTAGAAAAACATCAGGCTCATCTTCAGGAATCCAATCTTCATTGTGTGCTATCAGAACATGACCATCAGCGGTATTGGTTTCGCTTAATGCCATACTGGTACACTTACTCAGATGCAGTGCATCTATCGTCACAGCCTCAAGGGCATTCACAACCCCGACGTCATCAAAATCAACGTTCGCACCCTCGGACAAACCAAATAATTCATCCACGTATTCCGGATATCGCTCCTGAGCGAACGGGATATACTTGCGCCCTTGCATTCTGGCTCCATCCCAATCCAGCTCAAGCGTTCCATAGGTCGTGTTGATCAGCTCGCGTGTATTTTGTAAGTGGTGTCGTATTTGTTCCCGGAAAGCTTCTCCAATCTGCCTACCGATTTCCCTATGTGAACCTTTTACTTTAATGATTGGTATTGGATCAGGGTGAATAAAATTACTAGGGACGTTAATTTCTAAATTCATAAATCACTTCTATTTCTGGCTTAGTCATCTATTGTGAGCTTATATTAACTTAGAGTACATTCATCGATATCTATATTCTATATTAAACTGAACTGAACAAAATTGAGTTCTCTTTGTGAAAAATAGGACTTTCCCTAATCAGAGAACGTGAAAAGTATAGCATATATTCTCTTATTTCTCTTCCCTCATCAATTTTGGTTGTTCGCATAATGAGGTTATTCGTGGCGTTGTCAGCATGGATTGAGAAATTATTCATTCAAGAAGTAATCGTTGGTAAAGCGACATACTCTAATAGATATTTGAGAATTCCCACAGTCGAATCGATAGTAGGTTGTTCGATATCCCCAATCAGGACTTTAATTACTGTAAACTAATCCATTTTATGGAGTTGAAAAATATTGTAAAGCAATGCGTAAGCGCGTTTCAACTTCTTGAGGTGTATCTCGTGGAATATATTGTAGTGCTGCTTGTGCCTCAACCAAACTATACCCTAATGTAGTTAGAGCAGACAAAACCTCGGTATCCACATCACTGATTTTCGAAAGCGGAGCCAATCCTTCCGTAGATGGGAGTCGATCCTGTAGATGGAGAACTATTTTTTGAGCAGTTTTATTTCCGATTCCTGGAACACGACTGAATACTTCCGCTTGTTCGTTGAATACTGCCCGGCGAATCGTATCAGGGGTAAGTGTCGATAGAATGCTCATTGCTAAACGAGGGCCAATTCCATTGACTCTTAACAAAAGATCGAAAACTTCGCGCCCTTCTTTGGTCTCGAATCCACATAAGAGCCAGGCATCCTCTCGCACAATCATTCTTGTGTATAAATATATGGTCTCACCAGGCTCCAGGCGGTCCCGTAAATAATTCGGAACCATTACATGAAAGCCTACTCCATTGACATCCACGATAATTCCATCAGCTTCCTGTGATATGACGTTCCCATGAAGAATGGAAATCATTAATATCCTCCTGATTACCCATTTAAAACGATCATAATGAGGACCAACGGGTCGTAATTGCCATGGATAGAATTCTACCAGCACTTTTTTCGTAGATAACAAGTTCTCCTGATGATAATGTGCCCTTGTAACTACTCATCATATCCTGGATTGAAAAGTGGAGGGAGAGAGCTGAAGCTCTAATCGCATAGGCTGTAATGACTAGAAACAATGGTCTTGATGCTAACACGGGTCTGATTTCTTGAAGCAAATATGGCAGCATCTTAAAGAATTCCCATACCTCTCCCTTCGGACCTCGACCAAATTTCGGTGGATCCATGATAATTCCATCATAATGTATGCCCCGCCGGCTCTCGCGCATGACAAACTTTACGGCATCATCGATGATCCACCGAATAGGTTTTTCTGCCAAACCAGAGCGAAGCTGGTTTTCTTTGGCGTATAAAACAATTTTCTTGGAAGCATCCAAATGAGTTACATTTGCACCGGCTTTATCCGCTGCCAGCGAAGCGATTCCAGTGTAGCCGAATAAACTTAGTACATTTACCGGCTTGGGATGCGCTGACACTTGCTCTCTGATCCAGTCCCAATGAGTCGCTTGTTCGGGGAACACTCCCAAATGCCTGGAGTTGCTCGTTCGAGCCATGAAAGATAAATCCTTGTAATGCATTTCCCATTGTGGTTCTATTTGTCTCTTAAATTGCCACTTCCCACCACTCTCATCACTGGTCGGCTGAAATACTGCATCAGCTTTATCCCATTCTTTCGTAGATAATGCAGGTTTCCATACCGCTTGGTGTTCTGGTCTTATAAATTGGTATGGTCCAAAACGTTCAAGCTTGAGGCTACTTCCACTATCTAATAATTCATAATCTTTCCAATGTGGTGTGGATAATAATTCAATCGTAGGCATCTTGCTCACCAGGACAGCTCCGTTTTTTTCACTCGTTTTCAGCATACAAATTACGCATTTTTGCACTATGGATATGGCATATCGCAATTGCTAGGGCATCCGCGGCATCGTCCGGATGTGGAACGGTTTCCAAACCTAGTATCGTCCTCACCATTTGCTGTACTTGATTCTTATCCGCCCCTCCGTATCCAGCCACTGCCTGCTTGACCTCTAAAGGCGTATATTCACCAATCTGCAAATTCGATTCTGCCATCGCTAGCAAAGCAACACCTCTCGCCTGACCAACATGCAATGCCGTCCTGACGTTCCGCTCAAAAAACAACTTCTCCACCGCTCCCATTTCAGGACGGTGGAGGAGTATGAGTTCCTTTATTCGTTTGTAAAGATGAACTAATCGTTCACCTTGAGGTAGATCTGCACTGGTTCGGATAACCCCAAAATCCAGTACATTGAGATATCCATCCTGCTCTTCATTAATAATCCCATAACCAGTGATCGCAGTCCCGGGGTCTATCCCTAAGGTGATCATCCTAGCCTTATAGATTAAGCTTCCTCCAGCTTGGCGATGGCTTCATCTGTAATAGTCAGATTTGAAAATACTTCCTGTACATCATCAAGGTCCTCGAGAACCTCGATTGTACGCATCACCTGGACTGTAGCATTGGGATCTAATTCGATTTCGTTCTTGGGTATTAACCGTAATCCAGCATCTTCCGGCGTAATTTTTGCAGCGAATAAGCTGTCCGAAATGGCTTTGAATGATTCTACAGGACCAATAATCTCAATCGCGTTTTTATCAAAGATAACGTCATCAGCCCCTGCTTCAACAGCTAGCTCAAAGACCTTATTTTGATCAACACCTTCCGCTGGGAAAGAGAAGAAAGCAGATCGATTAAACTGCCATCCAACGGAACCAGCCTCAGCCATTGTTCCTCCATTGCGAGTTAAGGCATGGCGAATCTCAGCTACAGCACGATTACGATTGTCAGTAACCACTTCAATCATTAATGCAATCCCATGGTTAGCATATCCTTCGTAATATATCTGTTCTAGCTCGCCACCTTCCCGGCTCTCCCCAGTTCCGCGTTTGATGGCGCGTTCAATATTATCCTTTGGCATATTTTGTGCCCGTGCTCTCGCGATTGCGAGTTCCAGGCCGACATTTGTGCTAGGATCACCACCTCCTGCCCTAGCTGCCATAGCTATTTCGCGAGCTAGGCGCGTAAATACCTGTCCACGTTTGGCATCGGCAGCACCTTTCTTACGCCGAATCGTAGCCCAATGTGAATGTCCAGACATAACTATACTCCTACTGGTTTACCGTTGGATAAAACTACTTCCTACTTGAGCCTGCAAATTATACCATGCCTACTCAGCACCACGGATATACGCTTCGGTCATTTCACGGGCAACGTCATCTTTAAATTGCTTGGGTGGCGTTTTCATAAAATATGATGATGGCCCGATCAGTGGACCTGCAATGGATCGGTCTAGAGCTAGTTTAGCACACCGGACCGCATCAATGACTACACCAGCAGAATTGGGAGAATCCCAAACCTCGAGCTTCGCTTCAAGGTTTAGCGGTACGTTACCAAATGTGGTCCCTTCCATTCGGATGTAGCACCACTTACGGTCGGTCAGCCAGGGGACGTAATCACTTGGACCAACATGAATATCTGTCTCTGGCAATGTATACGGAAGCATACTGGTTACTGCACCAGTTTTCGATATCTTTTTTGATTCAAGACGCTCTCGTTCAAGCATATTTAAGAAATCGGTATTGCCACCAAAATTCAATTGATAAGTCCGATCCAGCTTGACTCCCCGATCCACAAACAAACTCGTCAATACACGGTGTAAGATCGTCGCGCCTACCTGACTTTTAATATCATCGCCGATGATCGGTAAATTTCTCTCCCGGAATCGCTTTGACCAGTATTCTGAGCTTGAAATAAACACCGGGATGGCATTTACCAACGCGCAACCCGCTTCCAATATTTGTTCGACATACCACTTCGTTGCCATTTCTGAGCCGACCGGTAAATAGTTGATTACCACATCCGTTTTGGTTTCTTTCAGTATGTTGATAATATCTGCAGTCGGTCCGGGCGCTTTCTTCAGGATCTGAGAGAGGTATTTCCCTAAACCGTCGTGGGTCATCCCTCTGGAAACCGGAATATTCAAATTCGGAACATCCATAAATTTATATGTATTGTTCGGGTAAGCATAAATCGCTTCAGATAAATCCTTCCCGACTTTGGTATCCACCACGTCGAACGCGGCAGTGAATTCGATATCCCGGATATGATATCCACCGAGGTTCACATGCATAATTCCTGGAATATTTTCATCTTCATTAGCGTCTCGATAAAAGTGCACCCCTTGTACCAGTGAAGATGCACAATTACCTACACCAATAATCGCTACTCTTACTTTTTTATCATTGTCGCTCACAGATTGCCTCCTGGTTATTGATCACTATTTAGGATAAAACTGCTAGATGATATCATTCTTCTCATAAAATTGTATATCCCAATTTTCATACTTTTGGTTAAGGACGATAAAACGGACCCCTCCACCCTGGCACTTGCCAAAGCTGATGGGCTAGATTATAATCCCACGCGTTCGGGGCGTGGCTCAGCCCGGCTAGAGCGCACGGTTCGGGTCCGTGAGGTCCCGAGTTCAAATCTCGGCGCCCCGACCAGCTGGGTTAGGTTCAAAATCTCCTTTGATTTAGCTGAAGGAGATTTCGATTTAATCGTCCTGAAATGCACTAAAGATATCTCAATTGTGTGTTCATAATTAATAGAATACAATAGCAAAAGGTATCATTCAGGTTTGATACAGAGCCAAATATGCGATTACCGGATCAGAAAATTGATGCACCTATGCGAGCCTACGCAAAAAGATGGATGAAATCCCTTGATAGACCACGTGCATCAACCACGCTGGGTTATTTTTTCGTAGGTCTGTTCATATTATTTTGGTCATCCTCCTTAACCACCATGCTTGGATTTGATCTAAAAAAAGGATTTGGATCGCTAGTATTTATTGGTGTGGGTCTACTGTTAACGTTCAGTGCGTTGCTGATCATTCGGATTATGGCTTTGATCGGTTTAGATCGGCCCACACGTTCTGCCATAATGTTGAGTGCTGTAATTGGACCTTATGTTAATTTAAGTGTTTATCATGCCTGGAATTCACCAGTTATCAGCCATATTGCGGGGTTTATTGCCTCAATCTTTGCCTTTTTAATCAGTCTCCTGTTGGACAAAATGCTGGAGAGAAGCGCAGAAAAAGTTAAGTAGTATCCCTTGGTATCATCATGCCACTACTCCCACTTAAATCAAATCAACGACAGATTATTCAACTTCCGAGTACCGTAAATATATTTCTTGAGGGACCAGCGGGTACAGGGAAAACAACCGTCGGAATTGAGCGCATGCTCCATCTTATGAGTATCGGGATCCCAGGCAGCTCGATCCTGGTTATTGTTCCTCAACGCACATTGGGAGCGCCTTTTCTCGAAGCGCTGAAAACACCTGGCGTCGTTGCAGGAGGGATGGTGAACATCGTTACCATCAGCGGATTAGCACAACGCATGGTGGATTTATTTTGGCCGGTTGTCGCTGAAAAAGCAGGTTTTTCAAGGCCTGAAGTCTCCCCCATCTTCTTGAACCTTGAGACTGCACAATATTACATGGCACATCTCGTTCGACATCTGCTAAGTGAAGGGTTATTTGGATCCGTCACCATTGAGCGTAACCGCATTTACAGTCAAATCATCGATAATCTTAATAAAGCTGCTGTCGTAGGGTTCCCCTATCAAGAAATTGGAGAAAGGCTAAAGTCAGCCTGGTCAGGTGAGCCTGGTCAATCCCGAGTTTATGAGGACGCTCAAACCTCCGCCTCGCTGTTTCGTGATTATTGTTTGAAACATAATTTGTTAGATTTTTCATTGCTGATAGAGGTATTCTGGCATTTCCTATGGAAATACCAGGTGTGTAAGGAATATCTAACCAAATCCTACCAGCATATGATTATCGATAATGTGGAAGAAGATGTTCCCGTAACTCACGACTTGTTATCTCAGTGGTTACCCCTTGTAGAATCAAGTTTGGTGATATATGACGAAGAAGCAGGCTACAGGCGTTTTCTCGGTGCCGATCCAATTGGTGCTCATCGATTGATCAAGCACTGCTCTAAGACTTTTACATTCAAAGACTCATATGTGACTTCCCCTGAAATTAAATCCCTGGCTATTCACTTAAAAAATTCACTACTGCGCACACCTACACCTGTCCCCAGTGTTGATCCCCGCCCAGCCATAACCCATGAGACCCATACATATTACCCGCAGATGTTGGACTGGCTAACCAAAGAGATCGCGGCATTAATCAATGATGAAGGTGTTTCCCCAAAGGATATCGTAGTTTTAGCACCCTTCTTATCTGATTCTCTGCGCTTTTCTATTGTTGACCGCCTTGAAAATAAGTATATTCCCGTAAAAACCCACCGTCCATCGCGCAGTTTACGTGAGGAACCTGCTACATTCTGTTTATTAACCCTGGCTTCGATTGCTCATCCTGAATGGGGATCCATACCTACGAAATTTGATGTTGCCAATAGCTTGATGCAAGCAATTGATGGTATGGATCTTATTCGCGCAAAAATCTTGACTGATATTGTTTATCGGGATCAGAATGGAATTCCCACACTCTCTCCTTTTGATCAAATTATCCCCTCTACTCAAGAACGTATTTCCTTTGTACTTGGAGAAAAGTTCGAAAAATTAAGATTATGGCTGGAAGAATACCATCAATCGGGTACGTGTGAGCTGGACCACTTTATCAGCCGGCTTTTTGGTGAGGTGATTTCTCAACCAGGTTATGGCTTTCATTACAACTATGATAAGGGACAGGTGACAGCCAATTTGGTGGAATCGATCCAGAGATTCCGTCGAGTGGTTGGTGAAAATCTGATCGATGCTGGTATTGATTTGGGTAAGGAATACATCCAAATGGTGCAAGATGGAGTTATTGCTGCGCAGTATATCCCTAGCTGGCAATCACAAACGGAAGATGCAGTGTTTATCGCACCCGCTTATACATTTTTAATCAGTAACTATCCGGTAGATGTTCAGTTTTGGCTGGATGTCGGTAACCGAAGCTGGGCAGAGCGCCTTTATCAACCCCTGACCCATCCATATGTCCTTAGCCGAAATTGGTCAGCAGACAGGATTTGGACAGATGTCCAAGAAGTTGAAACCGGCGAGCAAGTATTATTTGCATTGGTTTTTGGCTTGTTGAATCGTTGCCGGCGCAAGATCTACTTAGGTTTGAGCGAATATAACGAGCAGGGGTATGAACAACGAGGACCCCTGTTACAGGCATTCCACCGCATCCTGCAATCATTAGCGACGGACGAAATGTAGCATGTCAATAATTAAACTCCGCCTCAAACAACAGGAAATATTGTCTTATTCGCACGGAAAAATGGGGATTTCCGCAGTGCCTGGGAGTGGGAAAACATGGACGTTATCTTTCCTCGCCGCTGACTTGTTAAAGCGGGGAATTTTAATGGATGATCAAGAGATCTTGATCGTCACTTTGGTCAACTCAGCGGTGGATAATTTCTACAATCGCATCAGCTCTTTCATAGAAGCTCGTGGACTGATCCCGAATATCGGCTATCGTGTGCGCACTCTGCACGGATTAGCCCATGATATTGTCAGGGAGCGACCTGAGCTTCTTGGTCTGGATACAAATTTTCAAATCATCGATGAAAGGGAATCTGATTCAATTCGAGATGGTATCGCTCAAGCCTGGCTACAGAGTCACCCAAGCGAGCTGGATTCATTCCTTGATTCTCATATGGAAGAAACAAAATGGGATTGGACGAAGCGAAATCAACTCCCCGAGTTGGTAAAAGAAGTCGCCCTGAGTTTTATCCGCTTCGCTAAAGACCACCGCTATACACCTGAACAACTTAAAGAACATCTCAAGCAATTACCAATTCCATTGCCATTGGCTGAAATGGGATTGGTGATGTATGAGTCCTATCAAAATGCCCTCATATATCGTGGAGCAGTAGATTTTGATGACCTCATCCGTCTGGCGTTATACGCCTTGGAATGGGATGTAGCCCTATTGGAGCGTTTACGACATCGCTGGCCTTTTATATTGGAAGATGAAGCCCAAGATAGCAGTCTACTTCAAGAGGCAATCCTCAAATTACTAACGGGAGAGAAAGGTAATTGGGTGCGTGTTGGGGATCCTAACCAGGCGATTTATGAGACGTTCACTACCGCCAATCCTGAGTATTTGCGCAGATTTTTATCGCAGCAAGATGTAATTAAAAAAGAACTGCCAAACTCTGGGCGCTCAACGCTTGGTTTGATTAATCTGGCAAATCACCTTGTGCGGTGGACAAATGAGGAACACCCTAATCAATCTATACGGGATGCCCTACAATCTTCACCTTTGATTCAGCCAACCTCTCCAGATGATCCTCAACCCAACCCTCCCGATGATCTAACCTATATTCACATATCCTTACAAAAATTCACCCCTGCTGCCGAGATTCAAGCAGTCGCAGATAGTCTTGCACGCTGGTTGCCAGATCACCAGGAGTCTACCGTAGCTGTGTTAGCTCCACGCAATGTACGCGCTTTTGATTTGGTGGATGAACTCCGAAAGAGGAACATCCCCTATCATGATGATCTTTTACGTAGCTCTAGCTCTACCCGTTTTTCCGCTGGTAGTTTGGGTCATATATTGCGTTACCTGGCAGACCCCGGGTCCTCCAGGAAGCTCGCCATGGTTTATCGGGTTTGGAAACGTGATACCCGACAGAACGAAGTTGAAAATGCTCAAGTCGATAAGCTCGCCGAAATGCTTCATAAAATACATCATGTGGAAGACTATATCTGGCCCATAAATGGAAAGGATTGGCTTGAAGATAATGGATTGGCTACCCGTGCACCAGAAATATATCAGCAGCTCTCCCAATTCCGCCAGCTTATCCAGCGTTGGCAAAATTCAGTATTATTACCCATTGACCAAATCGTGCTCACACTCGCCCAAGACTTGCTTACTGATCCGAGTGAATTGGCAGTCGCCCATAAGCTAGCAGTTCTATTAGGCAGAGCCCAAGAAGCTCATCCTGATTGGCGGCTGATCCAGCTATCAGATGAATTGGTTGTTATCGCTAAGAATGAGAGGCGCTTCCTTGGGTTTAGTGATAGTGACTCCGGTTTCGAACCGGAGAGATATAAAGGAAAAGTGGTCCTCTCCACAATGCACAAAGCCAAAGGGCTGGAATGGGATCGTGTATATCTTATGTCCGTGAACAATTATGATTTTCCCTCAGGAATACAGGGCGATCCCTATATATCGGAGAAATGGTTCATCAGAGATTTTTTAAATATCGAGGCTGAAGCTTTGGCACAATTAAAAGCGTTGGTTTCAACCGATGAATACCAATGGTATAAGGAAGGCACGCCAACCATCAACGCCCGCATGGATTACGCCCGTGAACGGTTACGACTTCTATACGTCGGTATTACACGTGCGAAAAAGGAGCTGATCATCACGTGGAATAACGGTCGTCGGGGAGAATCCCTGCCAGCAATACCACTCTTCGAACTATATTCATTCCAGGAAAAACACCCGGAGACCCACTATGACCCTGCCTAAAGGTTTCCTAATTAGCCAAAGCAACCTGCAAGATTATGTGGATTGCCAACGAAGGTTTCAATTACGTCATATGCTCCATTTACTTTGGCCAGCTGTGGAGGTGGAACCTTACCTCGGGAATGAGCGCAGGATCGATCAGGGAGCACAATTTCATAAAATTGTCCGCCAATATCTGATTGGCGTTCCTGAAGCTCAAATCTCAAAATCCATGATTAACGATGAAGTCATGGAGTTATGGTGGAGGAATTTTATTCACTCGAGTAAAGATGGAAATCTGAAAATTCTCTTGGAGCAGGGTAACCGTCATTTTGAAGAAATCACATTATCCGTACCAATTGGCGAATACCGCCTTATTGCCAAATATGACCTGCTGATCATTAAGCCAGACGGTGAATTGATCATTCTGGACTGGAAGACGTCTCAGAATCGTCCTAAGCGAAAGTGGTTGGCAGAACGCCTGCAAACACATGTTTATCCTTTTGTCCTGACCGGTTCTATATCTGGGCTTAATAGTGGAATTCCCGCTGATCCAGGCCAAATAGAGATGATCTATTGGTTCACCAACCAACCAGATCAGACTGAGCGCTTCTCCTATAATAAATCAAGCTATCAGGAGGATTCAAGCTACCTACAGAATCTAATCTCGACTATCGACCAAAAATCAGAACCAATTTTCCCGCTCACCCCTGATGCCAAACGTTGTTTGTATTGCACGTATCGTTCATTGTGTAATCGAGGCGTTAAACCCGGAGAATTACAACATCTGGAAGAATGGCTTGAGCAGGAGTCGGCTGAGGAAGTCAGCATTGATTTTGATCAAATCGGAGAGATTGAATTCTAATATTTTATGCTGAGAAATTGGCTCGAGCCTTCTAAGATTAACGTACCAGAGCACTTCATCCATGCCATTGGTGGAAATCCCTTAGTAAGCCAGGTATTATTTTCCCGCGGGATCAAAGATATTGAGGCTGCCAAAGGATTCCTGTTCCCTCAGGATTATCACCCTACACCCCCATCAGAATTACCAGATTTAGAGAAAGCGATCAGCATTCTTCAAAATGCAATTTCCGTAAAAAAGAAAATTGGTATATGGGGTGATTTTGATGTCGATGGACAGACTTCCACTACGGTCTTGGTCTCGGCACTGCGCGCGTTGGGTGGAAATGTTATCTACCATATCCCCGTTCGTGCAGAAGAATCACATGGCATCAGTCTGCCAGCACTACAAAAATTTATTCAACAGGGAGTGGATATAATCCTGACGTGTGACACCGGGGTGACATCTCACGAATCTATTGAATTCGCCCAAAATAATGGTGTTCCTGTCATCGTTACGGATCATCATGATCTTCCCAATATATTACCCAAAGCCGAAGCCATTATTAACCCTAAAATGGTGCCCTTCGCGCATCCATTGAGCTCACTTCCAGGTGTGGGGGTAGCCTATAAAATCGTAGAAGAGTTATGGCATCTATGGGGGGATGATAAAAAACATGAGCAATATCTGGACTTAGTGGCATTGGGCATCGTCGCCGATGTAGCCTTACTCAAAGGAGATACTCGCTTCTTATTGCAACTTGGTTTGGATGCATTGCGACGTACAAAGCGGCCGGGGCTGCTTTCCATCATGGAGATGGCTGAGTTAAATCAATCTAACCTGACTGAGGAGCATATTGGCTATATCTTGGCGCCTCGAATGAACGCTCTAGGCCGCCTGGATGATGCCAATAGTATGGTGGAGCTTCTTACGACTTCCGATATTGGTCGAGCACGCATCCTTGCCCTTGAGCTCGAGGGAATGAATGCCCAAAGGAAGTTGCTCAGTGATCAGGTATATCAAGCTGCACAGGCACAAGTTTCCATAGATCCAAAATTGCTAGATCTCCCTGTTTTGGTTCTCTCCCATCCAAGCTGGCCTGCCGGAGTGATCGGAGTGGTCGCCTCCCGATTGGTCGAGCAATATCACCGTCCGGTAATATTACTCTCATCTCCACCCGGTGCGGATGCACATGGCTCGGCAAGGTCCATCGAAGCTATAAACATCACCTCTGCCATTGCTGCCAATCAAAACTTGGTCAAGGGTTTTGGCGGTCACCCTATGGCAGCGGGATTAGCGATTGATCCCGAACGCATTTCAGACTTCCGCATAGCCATATCCCATACAGTTCAAGAGATGGGGATAGGAATCCAGAGAGAAAGGGATTTACAGATCGATAGATTTCTGACCTTGCCGGAATTATCCATGGGCTTGGTCGAGGATTTGGAAAGATTGGCTCCGTTTGGTGCGGGCAATCCTCCATTGGTTTTTGCTACTCGAAACCTGAAATTGAATGGTTATGCGGCAGTGGGTCGCGCCAACGAACATCTACAGCTGACCATCGTGGATGAAATGGATCATATCCAACGCTCCATTTGGTGGCAAGGTGCAGGTTATACCTTACCTGAAACTAAATTTGATCTTGCATATTCAGTTCGCGCCAGTACTTATCGCGGCCAACGCGATGTTCAAATCGAATGGATTGATTATAGGTTAGCTGAAGCCGAATCAATCTCGTCGGAAAATAAGCAGCGCCCGATAGAGGTAATTGACCTACGAGAAGAAGGTGAGCCGTTGGTCAGGCTAAATCAATTATATGGACAAGAACAACTCCTGGTCTGGGGTGAAGCTGAAGCCAAAACAAAAATAACATGTCTTGATCGGTTCTCCCTGTTCCCGGCTGAAACATTAGCCATCTGGACAATACCACCAGGTTTAAATGAAATTCAAACTGTACTTCAAAAAGTGAAGCCAGCGAAAGTTTATTTATTTGGCATCAATCCCGGGATGGATGAGCCAGAAGCATTTCTGAAACGTCTGGTAGGTTTGTTAAAAACCAGGATAAAATCATCTCATGGTATTTCCTACCTTTCCTCTTTGGCAACTGCAACAGCACAACGCATCACTACTATAAAATCTGGCCTTGAATGGCTCGATAACCATGGACATATTAGGTTGGTGTCCATCAATTCTGATGAAGCCATAATCGAAGCTGGTAATAAGAAGAAATTAGAAGATACAAAAGCCAGCACAATTCGCCTTAATTCGATGTTGGCTGAAAGCGCAGCATTCAGGCGTTATTACCTTACAGCAGATAAAGATCATATCGTTCTTATTGAAGAAGAATCTTGATTAAATAATTCGAATAGACCTTAATATGAACAGCCTTGCTTTCTTTCCATTCGCTCATTAAAATCAAGCATATGGTAAACCTCCTTTCTCGAAAAGGGTTTCTCAAGCTAAGCGCATTGGCATTATCAGCGCTGGCTGCTAATCCTTTCCCTGCTTCTCCCGACGATTCATTCCAGCCTACCGGTACGATTGGTCGTGTGACCAAGGATACTGTCAGCATTTTTAAGCAGCCAACCTGGCCTCAAGGGGAGACCGTCGGATATCTTCGCCGTGATACACTGAAAAACCTATATTATTCATTGACCCCCAAAGATGGTCCGCCCTATAATCCGGTCTGGTACCGCGTTTGGGAAGGATACATCCATAGCGCATATATCCAAAAAGTGAAATTTCGCTATAACACACCCGTGAATTCACTCCCGGAAAGCGGTCAGTTGTGCGAAGTCACTGTTCCATATACTCAGATATACCAATTTAGTATCGAGGAAGGTTGGCGACCTATGAGTCGCTTGTATTATTTATCCACCCATTGGGGAGTGGGGGTGGATGTAGGTCCAGATGGTGCTCCTTGGTATCGTCTATATGACGAGTTGCGCGAAGACCAATACCATGTTCCCGCCAGTCACATGCGACTTATCCCAGACGAAGAACTTAGCCCAATATCGCCTAATATTCCTCCCCATCAGAAACGTATCGAGGTGTCGATTCAAAATCAGACGCTGATTGCTTTTGAAGGAGATCAGATCGTACTGTCTACTCGTATCTCATCCGGATTGAATAAGAGGCCTGATCCGAACGACGTTCCTTGGGATACACCTCGCGGAGAGTTTAATATCCAATCAAAAATGCCTTCCAAACACATGGGGGTTGGTGATCTCGCGAGCGATGGCAGTGATCTTCCGGGTGTCCCCTGGACCTGCTTTTTCTTATCTCCACCTGGGAATGCCTTTCATGGAACTTATTGGCATGATAATTTTGGTTTGCAGATGAGCCATGGATGCGTGAATATGCGCACTGAGGATGCCAAATGGCTGTTCCGTTGGTCTACACCTGTTTATAAGACCCCGGTAGAGAATCATCGTCAGTGGGAACAAAGAGGATTAGGAACTCGAGTAATCATAACCTGACCATGGATAATTCTGATCTTCTAGACCAGGGTTATCACGATGACGAGTTGGTAAATCAACCAGGTTCCATTTATGGCCAAAAATCCAGCGGAACCTTTATCGGGGAAAAATTGGAGTAGGTGATGCATAAGAAAAATGCCGTGTTGCTCGCCTTAGGTTTTTTCCTTGTTGGGATTTCGATTTGGCAAATTGCAACTGCCCAAAATGGTTTTGATATAATCAAATTGCCTACCACAAATCCACCCGTCACGATCATTACCCCCTCAGACGCTTCACCAGCCTCGCGCCCTACGATACTTATCGCACATGGTTTTGCCGGGTCATCGGTTCTCATGCGGGGTTTTGCTTTAACCCTCGCCCACGCTGGCTACACCACCGTCTCATGGGACTTTGAAGGGCATGGCGTAAACCCGAATCCCTTTTCCCTGACTTCAGAATCAAATGACTTAATCCATAATGCTGAGGCAGCCTTGGCTGATTCTGAAGCTACAGGTTTGATCAATACCCAGCGTATTGCTTTCTTAGGACATTCCATGGGAAGTGGTGTTGCCTTGTCTTATGGCATCACCCATCCAGATACCTATGCCACCATTGCAATATCCCCTGTCAGTCAGTCTGTCTCTCCCACCCTCCCGCATAATTTACTGCTTATGGCAGGCAGTCTAGAACCGCAATTTGTCGCTAACGCTGAAGGGCTATTAACCATGGCTGGAGGTCAAAGTGGTGACCTCACTGCAGGCACCGCTCGAAAACTGATGATCGTACCTGACGTGGAGCATATCTCAATCCTCTTTTCTCCTACAGCTTCCTCAACCATACGGTCTTGGTTAGATGGTACTTTCGGATCTCAGCCAGGGGCATCAAAATACACTGATCGTCGGATCCTCTGGTTTGGGCTGGGGATAGTAGGATTCATTTTTTTATCTAAAGCCAGTTTAAATTCTCTTCCTGCCACATTTAGAAAAAATAACCACAAGGAACTACTATGGCTAAGGTTGATCGCCTTATTGTGTGGGACCATCGCTGCCACGGTCATTCTGTGGCTGGTGAGCTTAAGCGGCGTAAAGGTTAGTCAGCTACTCGGATTGGTAGTCGGAGGTTATATCCTGATCTGGTACGCCGTGGCGGGTGTGATCTGCCTTATCATATATAGACCTCACTTATCCATGCCGATGAACATGGAGTTAGTTAAAGGATTGGTCGCATTTGCTGCACTATGGTTGGGGGTTGGCTTGTTGGGCAATTTTGTTTGGTTGCCCTGGCTGCTCATTCCTTCACGATTATTGTTATGGATACCTGGCTCAATCATCCTCTTTCCGTGGTTCTTCGCAGTTGGAGAAGCAACGCATCAAGCAAATAAAATTAGTCAATTGGGCTGGTGGCTATATCAAGTTATCATAGTAATCAGTGGTCTTTATCTGGCTCTGAAGATCAATCCGGAGCTTGGATTTATATTCATCATCCTTCCACTTGTTCCCGTGATGCTCGGTTTGCATATGTTGACGATATCTCCAAAACATGGTTCTTGGGCTTTTGGTATTTCTGGCGCCATGTTTACCGCCTGGCTGTTACTGGCTGTCTTTCCGCTTCTATAGTGACCGGTTATGACTATGAATGACTAACAAGTGATCTTTTCGATGAGCAAGGTTGGCAGGTTATATCCACCCAATAAACAGGTATTGCGTGATATCTCGTTAGGATTCTTCTATGGTGCGAAAATCGGGGTGCTGGGTCTGAATGGTGCTGGGAAAAGTACTTTATTGCACATCATCGCAGGAGAGGACAAGGATTTCATTGGTGAGCTTGCATTTGCGAAAGGATATTCTGTAGGTTTGTTGGAGCAGGAACCGAAGTTGGATCCCCAAAAAACAGTCAAACAAGTTGTAGAAGAAGCAGTCCAACCCATTATCAACCTGCTACACATGTATGAAGATATTAATGATCAATTTAGTGACCCGAATGCAGATTATGATGCATTGATCAGCCAACAAACCACCGTCCAGGAAAATTTGGACAAGCTGGATGCCTGGACGTTGGATAACCGGTTGGAAATTGCCATGGATGCATTACGCTGCCCCCCTGAAGACATGCCGGTCGGTATAATTTCTGGCGGTGAGCGCCGTCGGGTAGCATTGTGCCGGTTGTTGCTCACAGAACCGGATATTTTATTGCTCGATGAGCCCACCAATCATCTGGATGCGGAATCTGTAGCCTGGTTGGAACAGCATCTTAAGCAGTATAAGGGCACAGTCATCGCCGTGACCCATGATCGCTATTTCCTCGATAACGTGGCAGAGTGGATCCTGGAATTGGATCGCGGTTATGGAATACCATGGCGTGGGAATTACTCCTCCTGGCTTGAGCAGAAAAAGGATCGCTTGGAGCATGAAGAAAAAAGTGAGAGCAAACGCCAAAAAACACTTGAACGTGAGCTGGAATGGATTCATATGTCCCCCAAAGCCCGCCAGTCTAAGGGCAAAGCCAGGGTGACCGCCTATGAAAAATTACTCAGCCAGGAATATGAGCAACTCAGAGAAAACCTCGAAATTTATATTCCTCCCGGACCAAGATTAGGGAAACGAGTTATTGAATTGAATGGTATAACAAAAGCTTATGGGGACAAACTCTTGATCGATGGCCTGAGCTTGAGCATTCCACCTGGCAGCATTGTCGGCGTCATAGGACCCAATGGGGCGGGTAAAACTACTTTATTAAGATTGATTACTGGTCAGGAGCAGCCGGATCGTGGATTTATCTCGTTGGGTGATACTGTCCAGCTAGCTTACGTGGATCAAGCTCGTGATACTTTGGACAACGACAAAACAGTATGGGAGGAACTCTCTGCAGGTGAGGAAAATCTGCTGCTGGGTACCCGAAGGATGAACTCTCGTGCTTACGTAGCAAGTTTCAACTTCCACGGCACCGATCAGCAAAAGAAAGTGGGTATACTTTCTGGTGGAGAGAGGAATCGAGTCCATCTGGCAAAAATGCTCACTCAGGGAGCTAATTTGATCCTGCTCGATGAGCCGACCAATGATCTTGATGTGAACACATTACGCGCTTTAGAAGAGGCGATCGATAATTTTGCTGGTTGCGCTATCGTCGTCAGCCATGATCGCTGGTTCCTTGATCGTGTCGCTACCCACATTCTGGCCTTTGAAGGTGATAGTCAGATATTCTGGTTCGATGGTAATTATTCGGATTATGAAATCGACCGAAAGCGACGCACTGGGGTATTATCAGATATTCCCCATCGCATCCAATACAGGAAACTTAGCCGTTAAAAATAGAAGGCGAGTAACTATGAATGATCAAACAACACAATCACCAGCTGAATCATCATCCCAGCCTATCCCATTCAAAGCCGAAACCCGACAATTATTGGATATTCTAATCCACTCTCTCTACACTGAACGTGAAATATTCCTGCGTGAATTAATCTCCAACGCTTCGGATGCACTCACGAGGATGAGCTTTGAGATGCTCACAAACCGAAATGTCCTCGATCCTGATGCAGAGCTTGCCATCACGATTACCTCTGATCCGACTGCAGGTACGTTGACCATCAGCGATACAGGCATTGGGATGACCTCTGAGGAATTGGTCGAAGACCTGGGAACCATAGCCCACTCTGGTGCTAGAGCTTTTATGACTGCTGCAAAGGAAGGGGCAAAAAATATTTCAGAAATTATTGGCCAATTCGGGGTTGGCTTTTATTCTGCTTTCATGGTCGCGGAATCGATCCGTGTGATTTCACGTTCTTATCTACCTGAAGCAACCGCAGCCTCCTGGTATTGCACCGGTGAGGATACTTTCTCGATAGAGCCTGCACAAAAAATAGACCGCGGAACCGCGGTGATCATTAAACTAAAGGAGGATGCGAAAGAATTCGCTCAAGAAAGTCGATTAAGGGAAGTCATCAAGAAACACTCAGATTTTGTGTCTTTTCCGATTTATCTTGGGGAAAAGAAAGAGCAAGCCAACAAACAAACCGCACTTTGGCGTCAGACTCCCCGCAAGGTTGAGAAAAAAGATTATGAGGATTTTTACCACCAATTGACATTGGATTTTTCGCCGCCCTTGACATATATCCACCTATCCGTGGATGCTCCAGTGCAAATGTATGCGATTTTATATGTCCCCTCGAAATCCGAACGAAATCTATTTTCAATTCGTAAAGAAGATGGCTTGAAGTTATTTTCCTGTAATGTTTTGATCCAGGAATATTGCAAGGATGTTTTACCGGAATATTATCGTTTCATTCAAGGTGTGGTTGATACCGAAGATTTACCGTTAAACGTATCACGCGAGACCATCCAGACCAATCGGATTATGGTCAATCTTAAGCAGCTGATTACCTCCAAAATCACTGGTGCGCTCGAGAAGTTGGCCAAGGATGAACCAGACAATTATTCCAAGTTTTGGGAAGAGTTTGGTCGCTATATAAAAGAAGGTGTTGCCATCGAGCAAACCGAACCAGAATCTTTATATCCCTTGCTTCGCTTTCATACAACGAAATTTACTAATCAATGGTCCTCCTTGGATGATTATCTTGGACGTGTGAAGCCCGATCAAAAAGATATTTATTATATTCTGGGGGATGACGAACGATCAGTGGTATACAGTCCTCATTTGGACATCATCAAAAAACATGAGCTTGAAGTCTTGCTCTTAACAGGACCGATTGACACATTTATGGTGGTCAGATTGGCGAAATATAAAGATCATAATTTGGTGAACGTTTCGTCTCCTGATTTAAAGTTACCCACCTTAGCTACGGAGCCGGAGACAGAAACAGCTCCTTCTCTCGACTCAAGCGAATGGGTCTCTCTCATTCAGCGTTTCAAATCCAGATTGGGAGAAAAAGTCACCGACGTTCGGATGACAGACCGTTTATCTGGTTCACCTGCTAGATTGGTCGACCCGGAGGGTGCACCAAATCAGGAAATGCAACGTGTTTATCGCCTTCTAAAAGAGGATTTACAGACCCCCAAAAAGATCCTTGAATTGAACCCTAGCCATTCAATTCTGATGCACCTGAATACCCTGCCCGCCGACGCTGAATTGGGTCAGATGATCATTGATCAGATTTATGAAAATGCTTTATTGATCGAAGGATTACACCCAGACCCCGCAGGAATGATTGAACGCATCCAAAAAATAATAGAAGCTGCAATTAAATAATTACGGCTCGTGCTTGAGGATAAACTTGCACGAACTACAATTGATAATCACCGATTAAATCCAGCTATTTGTCACTTCCTGACAGCACCGAACGAAATCAAGCACAGTCGGAACATTCCGCATGAATACAGCCATGCTACCCCGAACAGAAACCATTCGTGTCATCATTGCCTGCATGGGACCTACCTCCCCGGATAAAATCTTGGCAAAGTTTCCATACGGTCCTTTCAAGATAAACGCTGGGTTTTTGGTGGAAGATTGATCCTCGACATAAGCATCTCGGCATTTTCCGTGCCAAAGATCAAAATAGAGCCACATCCTTTCTTTCAAACCCCTATCAGGCTCTAGTTCTAATCTTAAATCACCTTCCCACTTTCGGGCAACCTCAGCGTACTTTTCGTCAGTGTTAAGTTTATCTCTAACCGCTCGTATCCATTCAGCGGAGGGAAAATTTGCCATATTTTTTTTATAGTTAGATCATCAGGGTGTGCGCTGGGGGGGACTTGAACCCCCACGCCTTGCGGCACATGGCCCTCAACCATGCCTGTCTGCCAATTCCAGCACCAGCGCAAAAGGTATTGGTATTATAATC
>Ga0153916_10000141_pt1 | contig 42106 bp, 43 predicted proteins | sample Opewatmetagenome_FD_109642 | JGI IMG/M metagenome (GOLD analysis project Ga0153916, IMG submission 109642) | Freshwater wetland microbial communities from Ohio, USA - Open water 3 Core 3 Depth 4 metaG | ecosystem: Environmental > Aquatic > Freshwater > Wetlands | place: USA: Ohio, Lake Erie...
GTGTCATACAGGTTTGCCAACGAGGTGGAGCTGGCAAAGTCGTTGCCCACAGCAGGATCTATGCGATCCGGCCACGAGAACGAAATCCGGAGCACCCGTTTTTGGGCTACTTGAGGAGCAGTTGGTACAACAGGAGCCTGGGTTTCAGTGGTGGCTTGAGTTGGGGTTGAGGCAGGAGCGCAGCTGGCAAGAAATAGACTTGCGATAATCATAGCAATAAGAAGGGTGAATATTTTGTGTCTCATACTATCTCCTTATCCTTTGGTTTCATTAGTTGAACTTGAACGATAGTTATGGCGTGAAAATATTGTATTTTATTGCTGTTCAACCTCCTTCTTTAAGATGCGGTAAAACTTATCGGAAATGGCATCGTTGAGGCTATAGTTATCTTCCATCTCCTTCTTGAATTTTGTTCCACAACCTGTTGGCGCCAGACGCTTGATATTCGGACAAAGCTCGCGCACGACCCCAGATAATAGTACAGGATTCATTGCTTTCATTTTGCCAACTATGCATTAATAATGCGTCGTAGTGGATGCTGTCGCCAGCATTCAGGGTGAATAGTTCATCCCCGATCGAGATGGTTAACTCACCATTAAGAACATAGATGATCTCTTCACCAGCAAATTGCTCAATCTGCTCTACAGCAGCGTTGGGATGAATTATGATCCGATAAACTTCAATCTCGGGATTCCCGGATTGGGGCATTAATGGTTGACGCTCAATAAGAACTCCGGAAGGAGCTGCTCTTGTACCTCTATCGGCGTGCACGACGAAGGCAACTTCATCATCGGTCTCAAATAAATAGCGTAGTCCAATGTTTAGAGATTTGGCTATTGTTTCCAAGGTGGTTAAAGAAGGAGAAGTTTTATCCCTCTCAATCTGTGATAAATAACTAATCGAAAGGTTTGCCTTCTCGCTCAGCTCAGCCAGGGTCATTCCCTGCCTAGTGCGCAATGTTTTGATTCGTTCGCCGATACTCTCTGCCACTCAATCACCATGAACTAGTTACGTATCTTATATGTGTATACCACAAAACTTATGTCCAAAGGTTTATTACGACTAAAAAATCGATGGTGTATAGATATAAAATGCCAGGACAGGCTGAGAGCCCTTATTTCCTATTCGATGCTTGGTAGTTGACTTGAAATAGATATTGTCACCTGGGTAGAGATCGTACTCATTGTCACCAATCCACATGTGCAAGATGCCATCAAGGATATAACAAAATTCCTCTCCAATGTGCGCTCGAAACTCATCTGTCGGCAATGCCTGGCTTTCAGGTTTAATGGTCATAAGGTATGCGTTAAGTGATCCATGAGGGAATTTTGTGGTGAGCAGGGCATAATCTATCGCAGAACCCTCAAATTGGAAGCTTTCTCGATGATCATGATAGGTGACCTTGGTGGGGTTGATCAAATGTGGAAAGAAATCAGTAACCTTGACCCCCAGAGCTTCGGCAATGGAATATAAGGTGGTAATAGATGGCGCAGCTTTATTTCGCTCCACCTGTGAAATGAAACCCGGCGTACAATTGCTTCTCTCAGCCACGTCCTCGAGTGTCAGTCCCTGTTGAAGCCGAAGTTCTTTAATTTTTCTTCCAACAAGAGTAATTGTTGTATCCGTAAAAAAATTTTATCTATGATTAAAAAATTTGTCAATACTCAAATTTTTATAATATTTTTTATAATTTTTCTCAGTGATCTAGAGAAGGCCCATTGAGTCTATTTACATGGACAAGAAATCCAATTGAAATTTGTGAAATCCATGATGGTGTTTAAATCCGATCAAGGATAGATTGGAATAGAAGCATACTTATTTCATGGATGTAGTAGACAGCTACCCTGGAGGGGCAATGTTAGGAGATCACACAATTCACAATTGAAGATGATTATGAATATCTCCAATTTAATACTATCGTGATTATTCTGTCTAACTTATCATTAATACCTTCAGTGTTAGTAGAGGGCGAACGAATTAACTTATTAAACTCGAGAACTCCCTTACAAGGAAACAATCATAGTTGCTAAAGAGTCGTGGCCACCAATGTCTACCCTTTACATTTGTTGCTTTCACGTTCTCTTAGTACCGTATATGGTGGTTAGATTAATCAACATGTCCATATTTTTCACGCTGTGTTGCGTGATCTGCACCACATCTGCACCAAGACCATTTAGACAGTCCAAAAGACTTGAGTAATATCCCCCCTATATAGAAAAAAAGAGAGATTCCTCATAGAATCTCCCACATTTACTGGGGTGCCTGACGGGATTTGAACCCGCAACCACTTGATCCACAGTCAAGTGCTCTGCCAGTTGAGCTACAGGCACCATAATATATTTCTAGCTCGTTTTTCCAGCGGGGTGATTATATCAGAGTACAATTGGTGTGAAAAGAGGAGCAATTCATTTAATTCGGAGGTTGACTTTGCTGGGAAAAATCGTGGTTGTGGGTAGTTTTGTGTATGACCTGATTGTTTGGTTGCCTTATTTCCCTCGGAAGGGCGAAACATTGCTTGCCTCCGAATTCAAGATGTACGCAGGAGGCAAAGGTTTTAATCAGGCAGTATCGGCAAGGCGTTGTGGTACTCGAGTGAGTATGATAGGAAAAGTAGGTGCTGATCAATTTGGTACAGCATTTATGGAAATTATGGATAGAGAGGATATTGATCATTCCTTCGTAATACAAGATGGGTCTACCACTACCAGCCTCGGTATCCCGATGATCGATCCACATGGAGATAACAGCATAATCGGGGTTCCAAGAGCGAATACCCTGGTGACAGCAGCTGAGGTGAATGCAGCAAAGGAACTTATCACCCAACACCAAATGCTTCTGCTTCAGCTCGAGATTCCATTGGTAGCTACATTGGAAGCAGCACTGATTGCCCATCAAGCAGGTATGACGGTATTATTTAATCCTGCTCCTGCGGCGTATCCACTTTCAAATTTGCTACCTAGCGATGATTTGGGTGAGCCAATGATCGATTGGTTCATGCCAAATGAGGTTGAAGCAGAAATGCTATCTGGTATGCCGGTTAAAAATATAAATGATGCAATTAATTGCGGAAAATATATCTTATCTCAGGGTGTCAGAAGAGGTGTGGTAATAACAATGGGATCGAATGGAGTTGTTGTTGTGACACCTGAAGATCAATACCACATTCTGTCCTTTCCAGTAACTCCTGTCGATCCTACAGGTGCAGGGGATGCTTTTTGTGGATCCTTCGCGGCTGCACTATCGGAGGGAAAATCGGTCGAGCAAGCATTACGATTTGCAAATGCTGCTGGAGCTTTAGCTGTGACCATCGCGGGAGCAGAGCCAAGTCTACCTACACGATCGAAAATTGAGGTATTTCTTAACCACCACATCTAATGGAGATGACCCATGAGTTTATATCTTGATTCAGCCTTTAGTGATGATGCGCGGCGTGCATTTAACACTGGATTGGTGAAGGGGATCACTACGAATCCGAGCTTGCTAGCGCAAACAAGACGATTAGCTGTAGATGTGATTGGAGAGCTGTGTGATTCAAGCACTGGGATTGTGTTCTATCAGCTGTCGGAAACTGATCGTGCTGCACGAAAAAGCGAGGCCATAAAAATGGCGGGAATTCGACCTGGCAGAGTTGGGCTTAAGATACCATGCACGTATGAAAATCTTTCGCTAGCTGCTGAGCTTATCGGTATGGGTTACATTGTAGGAATGGCAGCAATATTCAACACTCCTCAAGTATATCTGGCATGCCAGGCAAGTGCTCAATATATACTTCCTTATGTAAATCGCAGCACACGGCTTTTAGGTGACGGGATAGATTTGGTTCACCAGATGCGAGGGGTGATCGACGCGGAGAGATCATACACCCAAATCATTGCCGCCAGCATTAAAACTCGAGAAGAAGCTATCTCAACATTATTAGCAGGGGCACATCATCTCACTCTGCCAATTCGATTAATAGAATCAATGGGGGATCACCGTTTGTCAGAGCAGGCAATTGAAGAATTTAGATTAGCTGCAACACAGCAATGACTACGCCTTCAAACCCATTAGGATTTTGACCGTGTCTCTTCGCGAGATAGTTTGTTGCTTACCTGTAGTCAGATCCTTAATCGTGACCTGATCGCTAGCGGCTTCATCAGGTCCAATCACAATGACGGTTGAGATGCGCATGCGATCTGCATATTTAAATTGCTTGGGTAATTTTGCTAATTCTGGATAACAGGCGACCATAAAACCCGCACTCCGCAGCTCAGCTGCGAGTTCTAATGAGGTGATCAAACGCTCTGAATCAAACACAGTGACTAATATTGAGGCAGGCGAGCCGCCCATTTCTTTCGGGATCAAACCTTTACCTTCAAGGATGAGCGAAATCACGACATCCCCCATGGCAAAACCAGTGGCAGGTAAAGGCTCTCCACCTACATCTGCCAGTAAGTTGTTATAACGCCCACCACCCATAATCGCTCGAGGTACATTTCCACTTATATCAAAAGCTTCAAAAACAATCCCGGTGTAATAATCGAGTCCACGAACTACAGCCGGATTATATTTTATATACTCCATCATACCCATGGCATTAAGAGCTGCAAATGCCCGGACGAGTTCATTAGATTTTTTCCACAAGTCATCATTCTTAAGTAACTGTTTCACTGCCTTGAGCTGTGTGTTGCTTACACCCAGGTTACTGCCATACTCTTCCCATTCAGCCTGACCTAGTTTGTCACGCCGGTCGATCCAACGTGAGATTTCGCGGCGGGAATCAGCCGGGAAGCCAATCCCAGCCAGCTCTCCATCCAAGAGATGCCGGTCGTTTACCTGGATATTTACATCCTGGGGCTTGAGACCTAAGGATTTAAAGAAAGTCGCTAGAATGGTGATCAGCTCTGCATCGGCTTCTGGTGTATCAACACCTATCAAGTCGATGTTCCACTGGAAAAACTCGCGGGTCCTGCCTCTTTGTGGCGTCTCGTAACGCCAGAATGGACCAAACGACCACCAACGCAAAGGAAAGGTTAGCTGACGTTGGCGTTGGGCAATCATGCGCGTCAAACTAGGTGTTAGCTCCGGACGTAAAGTAATCATATCTCCGCTACGGTCAGGAAAAACGAAAGATTGTTTATTAACGAGCTCTTCACCCGATTTAGCTGCATACAAATCTATAGACTCCAAGAAAGGAGCCTCGTATTCCTGGTAACCGAAGGATTCTGATACCTGGCGGATTGTGTTATAAAGCCAGTTTCGTATAGCCATTAATTCTGGGTAGAAATCACGAGTGCCTTTTAGAGGTTGAATAATACCCTTCATTTATATAATACCTGTTTTTTAGGATTTACTTGCGAAAATTCAATGCATTTTAGCACAAAATGAGATGGTATCCTAATCATCCTATTAGTTACCTTCTACGTAGATAAGGTACAATACGTCCTGCTAAACAAAAACTAGGAGAGAATTAATGAAAATTGTGACAGATTGTGCGGCAGACCTGAAAAAAGAAGAAGCTGAAGCACTGGATATACAGATTGCGCCATTATTTATTCAATTCCCGGAAGGTGAAGTAAGCTCGAACGAAATAACTCCGGACGATTTTTACCAGAGATTGAAAAATATCGCTCCTCGTATTCCAACAACATCCCAACCATCCACTGGGATATTTTCAAGCATTTATAGGAAGCAGATAGATATTGGCGAGGAAGTAATATCAATCCATATTTCATCTGGGTTAAGTGGAACGATTGAATCAGCACATTTAGGGGCTGCCAAGATTCCTGGGAAATTAATAAATATGGTGGATAGCCTTACATTATCTGGTGGAGAGCGATTTCAGGTGCTGGCAGCTGCGTTAGCTGCAAAGGCGGGTCGCAAGAAAGAATTTATTTTAGATAGGTTATCGAAAATACGTGCAGCCACTGAGGTTGTTTACACACTTGAGACATTGGAATATTTACAGCGTGGTGGTAGGATCGGGAGAGTGCAGGCTTTAGCGGGTGCTTTGTTGCATATCAAGCCGATTATTCATGTGGAAAAATCGGATGGTAAGTATTCGACAATAGGTAAAGAGAGGACTATTTCAAAGGCTCTGGAAGGCATCACCAATCACATCGTGAAGGTTTATGGGAAAGATACACCTCTATGGATTTCTGTCTTGCATGGTCAACTCGAAGAACAAGCAAATAAGTTAGCAGAGCTGGTACTGGAAAAAGTAAATGTTGGAAAATTGGAAATATTAAGGATTTCCCCGGTGTTGGGTGTTCATACCGGTCCTGGAATCGTAGGGTTGGCTGTTGTACCGATCCATTTGATGGAAGGATTGGATTGAAGATCACCACCTGGAATGTCAATGGGCTAAGAGCAGCCTTAAATAAAGGTGTCTGGGATTGGATCAGACAAGAAAACCCGGATGTTTTATGCCTACAAGAGATCAAGGCTCGTCCTGAACAGTTATCGAATGAATACCATGATCTTTTTAATAAACACATTGTTTATTGGAATCCTGCTGAAAAACTCGGTTATAGTGGGGTGGCGACATTTACAAATTCCCCACCCTTATCGGTAGATTACGGAATTGGTAGAAATGAATTTGACCTTGAAGGTCGGGTGATTCGCACAAAATTTCAAGATTTTATCTTATTCAATGTATATTTCCCGAGCGGTCAGCGGGGATTAGAGCGGGTTGATTATAAGCTTAAGTTTTACTCTCATTTGTTGGACATATGTGACCAACTACAGGTAGCTGGTGAGAAGGTGATCGTTTGCGGGGATTTTAATACTGCGCACAATGAGATCGATCTGCGATACCCAAAGGAGAATAAAAACACCTCAGGTTTCTTGGCAGAAGAGCGCGCCTGGATTGATACTTATCTGACCCATGGTTTAGTGGATGTTTATCGATCCTTGTTCCCAGAGCGGGTAGAATATACCTGGTGGACCTATCGAATGAATGCCCGCCAACACAACGTGGGTTGGCGGTTAGATTATTTCATGATCTCAGAGGCACTCGTCCCATTCGTCAGGGATGTGGTTATTCATTCGGAAATCACTGGCTCGGATCATTGTCCAGTGACGCTGACAATCGATGCTTCAAGCCCGGAGATTGCCGATCCGTAAGTTAAGTTACTCTCCAAATTCTGTCTCGAGCTCATCGAAATCATCCCACGCTTCAGATACTTCAAGTGAAATATCACCAAACAGTCCTTCTTGTGATACACGTACAAGATGGCGTTTGATTAGCTCTAACATGGCTAGAAAGGTAACTACGATTTCCAACCGTGAATTTTCGTGATTTATCAATGATCGAAATGATACATTTTTTTTATGTCTGAGAGAATCAGTTATTAACGAGATTTTTTCTCGAATTGTGATACGCGAAGGTGGTACAACAGCTTTCAGTGCATCTGCGCGGCTGAGATCAGTAAATATTTCTTGGGCGGCTGCAGCAATATCTTCAATTGATATTCCTGTAAGATCAAAACCACCCTCCAATTTGGGTGGGGGCGCTACCCTTAGGTAGGTTCGTAAACCAGCTTCTTCACGTTGATAGAGAATTCCAGCAATATCTCGGAAACGTTTATATATAATTAACTGCCTGGCTAAAGCTTCACCAGGATCTTCTTCACCAGGCTCACGTTGCTGCGGGCGCGGTAATAGGGCTTCTGATTTTATTTGCAATAACTTGGCAGCGATTACCAGAAAGGCAGAAACATCATCTGCCACCAAGTCAGTTATACTGTGGATATAGTCCAGGTATTGGTCAGTTACCTGAGCGAGGGACAATTTCGTAATATCTAACTCTGCGCGCTCAATCAACTGAAGAAGTAAATCCAACGGTCCCTCATACACAGGGGTAGCAATCGTATAATTCGAGATTTGTTGATTGGTAGGATTGAACATTACTGCGAGATTATACCTGACAATTGAAATGCCTCATGCTATACTTATTTTAAATACTTTCGAGGATGGTAGAAATGGCTGATCAATGGAGAGAGATTGAAGCAGAATGGCAAGGTGGGGGAACTTTCATCGGAAGAAATGCAGCTGGTGGAACCGTACAGATGGGAAAACTTGATGAACGACCCGGGGTATCACCCATGGAGCTGCTTTTGGTGGGATTAGCTGGATGCACTGGCGTTGATATCGTCGATATATTGGAGAAAAAGCGCCAACCTATGAAAGCACTCAAAGTGAAAGTGAGTGGTAAACGTTCTGAAGATCATCCCAAAATCTACAAGGAAATTGAGGTCTCATATCTAATTTGGGGAGAAGGGATCGATCCCAAGGCAGTTGAACGTGCAATACAGTTATCAGAGGAGAAATATTGTTCCGTGAGTGCCATGTTACGATCGGTCGCTGAGATAAAATCTTCTTACCAAATACTAAACCCGGTTGAAACCAATAATTAGATGAAAAATCGTGCCACCAATATATAATGTATGCATCTAATCTGATAACCTACTCTGGAGATATTCCGATGATTGATGAACCCATACACGTTACCGATGCCGCATTTGAAAAAACTGTGTTGAATTCATCGGTGCCTGTTATTGTTGATTTTTGGGCACCATGGTGCGGACCATGCAAGATGATTGCTTCCACTCTCGAAAAAATTGCTAAGGAAAATGCAGGCAAGATGATCGTTGCTAAGGTTAATACAGATGAGAACCCCGAATGGGCGATGAAATATGGAGTTCAAGGAATTCCGACCATGTTATTTGTTTCGGGAGGAAAAATTGTGCATCGTCAGGTAGGAGCATTACCTGAGCCGGTTCTTCGCACAATCGTAACCCAATTCTTGAATGTAATCTCACAACCATCCAAGAACTAATCGTTCATTATTATTACAATTCAGAAGTTCTTTCTATCTGCGCCCCCAAGAGGCGCAGTTTTTCATCTATCCGTTCGTAGCCTCGATCGATCTGCCCGACGTTTCGAATCACAGATTGTCCTTCAGCAGTCAGGGCAGCCAGCACCAATGCCATCCCAGCGCGGATATCGGGACTTTCGAGTACCTCACCGTACAACTGAGTGGGACCCTGTACGATACAACGATGAGGGTCACAAAGCACAATTTGTGCGCCCATGCTCACCAACTTATCCGTGAAGAACATCCGGCTGGGATACATCCAGTCATGAAATAATACGCTGCCTTTGGATTGAGTGCCAACCACGATGGCAATACTCATCAGGTCTGTGGGGAAGGAAGGCCAAGGCATGACGTTAATGACTGGTATCGCATCTCCGAGATCTGGCTCAACCATCAGTTTTTGTGGTTCATGGATCAAAATCTTATCTCCCTCCACCTGCCACTCCACACCCAACCTGCCAAAAACAAGACGAATCATACCTAAATAATTGGCCCCCGCATTGTTTATCGTGATTGATCCGCGGGTCAGAGCAGCAGCACCAATAAAGCTGACCACTTCTAGATAGTCGGGACCGATAGTAAATTCACCGCCATGCAATTTTTTCACCCCTTGAATGTGAAGCGTATTGGAGCTGATATTTTTTATGTTCGCACCTAGGGTATTGAGAAAGTGACATAACTCCTGAACGTGTGGTTCGGAAGTGGCATTTCTTAATATTGTTGTACCCTCGGCGGTGACGGCAGCCATAATTGCATTTTCGGTGGCCGTTACGCTGGCTTCATCCAAGAGAATGTCTGCACCTATAAGTTTACTGGCTGAAAATACAAAGACACGGTTAGCTCGATCAAATTCGGCTTGAGCACCAAGAGAGCGGATAGCAAGAATATGTGTGTCCACCCTACGCCGGCCAATCACATCTCCCCCAGGGGGAGGTAATCTCAGCTCACCGGTTCGTGCAACCATTGGTCCGGCGAGCAAGATCGAGGCGCGAATCCGCCGACATAGGTCTGGATGCAACTCGGCAGGACAAAGGTTCAACGCCTGGACCTTCCAGGTATGAATATCTAATTTCTCAGCCTGGACGCCCAGACTTTGGATTAATGCGATCATATCCTGAACATCACGAATATTCGGAACATTATGCAGGATGACGGGCTCATCCGTAAGAAGACAGGCTGCCAGTAAAGGCAGGGCTGCATTTTTATTCCCAGAAGGTGTCACTTCACCACTCAATGGATATCCTCCCTGAATAATCAACTTGTCCATCATATTCTCCTACTATAATGATAATCCATCGATATTCAAGGATAGCTAACTGAAAATGCGATCCAATTGAATACACATGGCACTAAACTTGCTATAATTTCCCGTATGATAACATATATCCTGGCAATCATTCCTGGCTGGCTATTTGGGGCAGTGGTTAATTATCTGGCAGACGTATTACCTCTCCGTCGTCGACTTACCAAGCCTTTTTGCATTCAGTGTGATACAACTCAAAATTGGATAAATTACCTAGTTTGGCCAAGGAAGTGCCCGACCTGTGGTCACACCAGAAGTATTCGCGTGTGGGTGGTTGAGGTGTTCTATATCACTGCGTCCGTACTGATCAGCATATACCCACCCCCAAAGCTGGGTTATTTGATGGGAATATTACTCCTAGCATACTTTGGTGTGGTGGTTCTGATTGATCTGGAGTACCGCCTGATCATGCATCCAGTCAGTATTTTCGGGGGAGTGTTGGGATTGGTCGTAGGTTTCCTAAGTGTGGGATGGTGGCGTACCTTGCTGGGTGGGGTGGTGGGATTCGGGGTCATGGGTATGTTGTATATGTTGGGTGTACTGATAATGAATATTGTCAAGCGAAGGCGAGGTCCGCTGGCTGATGATGTCGCACTCGGATTTGGGGATGTTAACCTGAGTGGTGTGCTGGGGTTAATGCTGGGATGGCCAGTAGTCCTTATCGGTTTGGTAGTGGCAGTATTAATTGGGGGATTTGTGAGCCTGATTTTTATTTTAATCAAATTAATTACCCGAAAATACCAAGCATTTATGGCTCTGCCATATGGTCCATTTCTAGTCCTTGGGGCGGTGATTTTAATATATTTTCGGGATTTAGTTTTAGCGTTGATTGGGGGATAATTCATCAAGTTTTTCCAATAAAGCAAATTTAACCGAAATAAAGGAATATCCAGGACGGATAATTATTGGAGTCCTGGGGATTTATTAATTGAATTGAAAAAAGCAAAGAGGAACGAATGCTCCATCAAGTTAGAATGTTTGAATGTTGGTACTTTTGAAGTATGAAGACGTTGCAGAATAGCCCTTCCATTTGTCACTTGTAAAAAGCACATCCGACACTTCGTCGTAAAATACACTCCGTGATGGTAATTATGACCCCTCCCACCTCCCCAGACCGTTAATTAGGGGAGGGGACAAGATTCGCCCACGAATAAGGTATCAATCCACTAATCCCATATTTTCAGAACATAAAATGGGAGAAGAAAATTATCGAATACACGAAAGAACCACAGGGTTCTACCCAAGCTAGGGAGGTTTGTAATCCTTGGGAAAAGATTGCTTCGGGCAAAGCCACTACCACTGGCGATATATGCTCGCTTCACTTCGGGAACATACACCCTTGTGGCTTCACGTGCGCTTGCCAGGTTCCGCCGTGTCGCTTTAAGTATTCTAATGACAACTAATATTGATCTTCACTAAATTCGCTCAGTCCAACCTAAAGGGGAGAAAGTGGATCTCGAAAAACCTCTAAACCCAAGCAACATTCATTTATAACTATCCAACTGGTTGGCTTACTTTTCGGCGGAACCATGACCGCCATTCACGATTTTCCCAGACCACCAGTATCGGGGACGCATTAAAGATAGAAGAATATGTGCCACTGAACACCCCCACCAAGAGGGTGACCACAAAGTGGCGTATGGTGATCCCGCCAAACAGTGCCAGTGTCAGTAGTGTGAGCATAACTGTCAATTGAGTATTGATCGACCGAACAAGGGTCTGGACGATGGAGTGATTAACCACTGTCTCATACGGTAGCCTGCGGTAGATGTTCAAATTTTCCCGAATGCGATCAAACACCACGATCGTATCATGGACTGAGAAACCAATCACGGTCAGAAGGGCGGTTAAAAAGAGTGAGTCGACTTCCCATTTAAAAAAGTGTGCGACTATGGCTTCCACACCCACAACAACTGCAACATCATGGAGCATGGCGATAATCGCAGAGACACCATAGCGATAGGCATTGGAAACGCCTCGAAAGGCATACGTGATATAGATCAAAATGCCAAGAGCTGCCAGACCTACCGCTCCGGCAGCACGCTTAGCGACTTCCTGACCAACAGATGGCCCGACGGATTCAAAGCGTTGCACAGTGATCTTGACGCCGAAGCGCGATTCCATTTCTGTGACCAGCTGGTTGCGTTGGGCGTCGGTCATATCCAATGAGCGAATGATCAGACCATTTGTACCCGAAGTTTGCACGATTGAATCACTGAAACCATTCTCCGCATAAAGAGCTGTCACCTGTGAGGGAGGTGGAACCGTCCCTGTGTCAAACCGGATATCCAACAAACTTCCACCTTTAAAATCAATCGCCAAAGGCATCCCCCATATTAAAAGTGCAATCATCCCGGGGATGATGACCAACAGGGAAATCCCAAAAAATAAATAGCGCCGCTTTACAATATCAATCATCAAGTACTCCTAAACACCAAACCAACGAGCATGTTGGGTGAAGTTAATATTATCCAGAACCAAATGTAAAAATGTACGCGTGACCACGATGGCGGTAAACATACTCACCATGACACCGATAGCTAAAGTTAATGAGAAACCTTTAACAATGCTCGCACCAAATGTGTTACCGAACCAGAATAGAATTAGGCAGGTAATCAGGGTGGAAAAGTTTGAATCACGGATGGAAGGCCAGGCACGATTCCAGCCAAGGTCAATGGCTTGTCTCAATGAACGGCCGGAATGTAATTCTTCTTTTATCCTTTCGAAAATCAGCACATTCGCATCCACAGCAACACCCACGCTTAAAACAAATCCTGCAATACCAGGAAGTGTCAGAGTAACAGGTATCAGGCGGAAAAATGCGTAGGTGATCAGGGCATAACAAAGTAAAGCCAGGTCAGCAACGATTCCTGGAAGGCGGTAATAAAGAGCCATGAATAAAACAACTACACTCCCACCAATCAAGCCTGCTATTAGACTTTTGCGGAGGGAGTCTTGCCCTAGGGTCGGTCCTACGGTTTCACTGGTAATAACTTTAAGGGGAATGGGTAATGAGCCATATTTTAATTGAAGAGCAAGGGCATTGGCTTCATCTGATGTAAACTTTCCTTCGATAACCCCTTTCCCTTGCGTGATTGCTGTATTGATAGAAGGAATCGAAATCACTTCTTTATCCAAGACGATTCCCAGAATTTGACCGACATGAGCGCTGGTGAAATCTTTGAAAATCTGAGTACCTTCAGAGTTTAATTCGAATGCGACAACATATCCACCGCCGGTAGTCGTTTGGACTCCAACATTGGTAATGTCTGCACCGGTCATCACAGTGTGAAAGGTTGGTCCGGTTTGGACTGGCACAGTAGAAGTAATCGTGGAGGATGGTGTAGCAGATGGGGTCAGCGAGATTTCGGGTGTAAGGGTTGGGATGATGGGTGTGGGTAGAGCAGGGGAAGTGTTTTCTGAAGGTTGGCTAACCCCCGGTACCCAATCTGTATTAATCTTAGTATGCACGAGAGACGCAGCTTGCTGGGTCGAAATTGATGACATGTCAATAAATTCAAGCAAACCGGTCTGCTTGATTACAGCCAAAGCCTTGGCCGGATCGGTCTCACCGGGAAGCTCCACCACAATTCGGCGTGACCCTGCCGGTTGGACAACCGCTTCAGATACACCCAAAGCATTAACACGATTTTCCACGATTTTCTCTGCAACTCCCATGTCACTGGGATTGATGGCGGTGGTGGCAGGAACATCCGCCTCCAATAAGGCCTGGACTCCCCCGACCAGATCCAATCCAAGCCGAGTACTGAAATCGCGATTGATGCCAATGAAATGAATCCCTGGGCTCTTTGGCAGGTCAATATAGATTGCCAATAATAAGATCACTGCGATGGGTATAAGTAATCGATATGTACGGCTCATCTGGCGAATTCAACCTCAATGATACACACAAACGCCAGCCGAACGCTGGCTAAAATTACCAGAACCGACTGGCGCAGCGGATTATACTCCTGATTATGGGGATTGTCTATTTATGAATAGAAGGTGGATTGGTTGCTCTGAGAAACGACAAAACCGTGTTAAGAACCTCTTCGATGGTGAGGAAATTGGTATCCAAATTCAAATCGGCGTGCTCGCGGGCGTGACGCAACCTGCGAAGCTGTTCCGTATATTCCTGGTATGTCCAATCCAATTTACGCCGTCGAATGGTGTTTTCATACGATACATCCAGATAGATCAAAATATCTGGATCAGTCAGTCTTTTCCACATATCAGGAACATAAGAATGTTCTTGAGCGATATGCCTGACCAGATAGCCATGTGCTTTTAAACCTACCACCAGGGAGGATTTTCCAGCACCACATGCACCAACCACCCCGATCATCATTTTATCCGTAAACTCACCTGAATGGGTGGTTATCGCTGGCTAAAGCCCTGATTTCACTTGGCCCTCCTAAGACAGCCAAAACGTCCTGAGTTGATAGACAACAATCTGCTGGTGGGTGGAAATCTGACATGCCATTTCTGCGAATGAATACCACACTAAGGTTATATTTTTGCTCAACTTCGCTGACTGTCTTACTGATAAGCAGGGAAGCAGGCTCAATCTTCAAATGAGCCAAGCTCATGGATTGGCCTTCAACCGTGATGGGGCGGGTCATATCCACACCAGAAGCCGCAGCTGCGAAAGCAGGTGCGGCCATCCCAGTGGCACTGAAGGCGGTATATCCAAATTGCTCTTGCAGGGCATGGGCAAAATCGTCATCGAAAATCCGTATGACAACTTGAATATCTGGTTTTTGTCGTTTCGCTTTTAGAGCTATCTTTAGATTCAAGCTATCATTTTGAGTGCACAAGATGATTGCTCGGGCGCGTTGTACCCCAGCTGATTCCAATGCCGTTCCATGGCTGGCATCATCCTGGATCACGGGAATACCCATTTCTTTTACACTGGCGATTAAATCAGCCTTTGGATTCTCTTCGATGAGGACAATGTCTTGATCCATATTCATTAGTTCTTGGGCGACCCGAAACCCCAGGTGACCTAAACCAACAAGGATGATGTGATTATTGTATGTCGATGCCACAGCAATCTCCCATTCCTTTCCCCGCGCCCGGCGATTGAATAACATAACACTAAACTCGGTCACGCCCTGCGCCAGGATAATGAGCCCGATTACGGGCATGATGAAATAAAATACACCCAGGTACCAAGCATGGGGGAAATTTCCACCAGTTTGTAAAAACGTCATCGTTAATACTTGATAGATTGATTCAAGCAGATTGCCTAAAGGTTCTCCTGCGTAGGAAGATAACAAATAATAACCTACTCCACCCCCAAACATGGCCAAAGTAAAGATCAGTAATGGGATACCAAATTCACCCAGCAAGAGCCAGGTGTCACGCCATCCGGCTTTGAGCTTTCTTAGTCGAGATCTGCTACGAGAAATGGACACAGGATTGTATGCTTACTATAAAACCCCATTATTAGTCATTTAGAGGGAGCTGGACCGTCATACGTCGCACGGAATCACTTTTATGGCTTGAAACCTGGATGACAACCACAGAGATATCATCCACAGGTCGGTCATGATCCAGCTGCAATGCATCCGTCAGGAGGGAATTTGCTATTTCCTGAGGATTGGGCTCTTCTTCAATATGCGCTTCTAAAAATGTTTCGATATCGAGGCATTCACCATTACGGGAACCTGCATGTAGCAAACCATCGGTAAATACTACAACGGTCAATCCTGGCTCGAGGGGCATCTCGCTAATCAATGGTCGGGTGTCGCGATAGATACCAATTGGGTTACACTCGTCATCGAAAGCGCAAATTTCGTCATTCGAAGCAATATAGACGGGCAATGGATTATTGCGGGTGATCACCATTGTGGCTGTCTGCATATCGATGGAAACAATATTCAGGGTAGCGGAGACCTTTCCCTTACGCTCGGTGAAGAGGTAATCTGAGGCTGCTCTAGCAGCAGCACCATCACGGACACCTTCAGATAATAACGAGATTACCTTCCTGACAACCAAGGATGAAATCTGCTTGGCGCCCTTGCCAGAACTTTGTCCATCTGCCATGACCACAGAGATACCACCATTCGGGCGTTCTACCACCTCGACGGAATCGCCACTCTCGGAAGTCGCATATTTATTGATCTTGGCGACCGCTAGTTTTACTTCCATACCCTACATTGTACAACAATATCGAAGTGAGAAATATAATTTCTGGTGGTTTGATCAAGATTTTACCAGGTGAATAAGGACGATTTTGCTAGAGGGAAAATCTATCATCTCCCAGCTGACTTTAAAGCCAGTTTTTTTCAATGGATCTAATACCCTCTCATCCCAGGACGGAGCCTCTCCGGTGACCCAATTGATCCAGGCTGCTGCCCGTTCCCAAGGCTTTCGACCGGTAATCCAAGCCACAGGCAATATAAGCGCTTCCCCTCCATTGACGAGGACGCGATGAATTTCTGAGAGCGTCACTGGCTTGAGAATATATTCAGCCGGGAAGGTCATTACGACCTGATGAATACTCTCGTCCACAAAAGGGAGGGTTTGGGCGTCCCCACGAATTAATTTAGGGCAAAGTCCTAAACACTCAACACGCCTTTTCGCAAGCTGCCCCATTTGAGGGCTTTCATCCAACCCGTATGCATTTATACCCTTCTGGTATAAACCAATGAGCAAATGACCCGGCCCATGTCCGATTTCGAGAGTTCGCGGACCATCAATATAGGGTAAGACAGATTGGACCCATTTTTGCCATGCACCTAATGAAACGAGGTATGTCACTCCGTCATATGCCCAGGCGAATTGGTGATACAGCAGCTTAAAGAATGTGCGTAAGAATAACAGGAACAGGCGTTTTGGGAGCGATAGCTGAGGTAGACCACCTACGCTATTGGTTTTTTCCATGCATCAACACTGGCAAATAGTCTGGCAGGGTACGGTATTCAATATCTTGAGTAGCTTCGAATTGGATTTCTCCATCAGCATGCAGAGGGGTGGGTCGGTCAGAATGTATCTTTAACCAGCTGACATTGATCTCATGGATAGCAGGATGTTCGACATAATTCCCTGGGCCAGCCTTCATCGTCCTCGGTAGCAAACGTAAAATTTGGAGCCGAGAAGGCATATAGCCATATACACAATTCAATTTTCCATCAAATGGATCAGCATGGGGTGCCATATAAAATACCCCACCGGTGAGTGGATTATTACCAGCAGTGACCAACGTGGCGGGACCACTGTATTCTCCACCTTCCCATTGAAGATGCATTTTCCATTGAGGGTTGCTTGCCACCCCCATCAAGGCAGCTACTATATATCGGGTAGAGCCGTGCAACCAGGATATGCGCTGCTGTATCAGTGTGATTGAGGGTTCCAATCCAATCGCACTGTTATTATCAAAGTAACGTTTTTTGACGATATTCTTCGATACATCCCAAGCTGTGACCTCCCCAAGGTCAATCCGCCTGGTGAATCCAGCCGCGATTACCTTGGCTGCACCTTGCAGATCAGTTGGCAAACCAAGATTGACCATTAAATCATTGGCGGTTCCCAGGGGGATGACTCCCAGTGTGACAGGCTCAGTTTGAGTGTCCTGAGCAGCTGCGACAATCCCGTTCATGACTTCGCTGACGCTACCATCCCCCCCGGCAGAGATGATCGGAGTAAAGCCATTTTTCACAGCCTGATAGGCTAGCTCTGTTCCATGATTGGGGGCTTCAGTCATGACCAGCTCGAATTCTATACGCACAGATTGCATTGCATTTTCAATTTCATCGCGTTTCTGTAAGCCTTTCCAACGCCCTGCATATGGGTTAAGAATGATTTTGGCGGTCATGTGGTTTTTACCTCCCGGGGGCATTTTAGCATAAATCTTAAATACTGGTGAATTGAATGAACCTGTTGTTTGACAGTTGAGTAGAAGTATTGTTGCGGCTTTATTAAGTATGATAACATTTGGATAGGCTCGGTATACATATCCAAAAATCCTGGGAATTGGAGCAGAACATGACAGAAATCCAGACCTTTACTGAAAAAATCATCAATAATATTGAAAAAGTGATTATAGGCAAGCGCAGCTCAGTTGAGTTAGCAGTAATCAGCCTCTTATGTCAGGGGCACTTGCTAATCGAGGATGTTCCAGGAGTGGGAAAGACTGTCCTTGCTCGCAGTCTTGCCAAGTCATTAGGATGTGATTTCAGCCGGATTCAATTCACCCCAGACATGCTCCCAAGCGATGTAACGGGTGTGTCCATCTATAATCAAGTGAGCACACAATTTGAGTTCCGCCCAGGGCCGATTATGGCACAAATCGTATTATCAGATGAAATTAACCGGGCGACCCCAAAAACACAGGCTGCGTTATTGGAAGCGATGGAAGAGCGTCAAATCACAGTTGATGGAGTGACCCATCCATTACCACGACCCTTCATGGTATTGGCAACCCAAAACCCAATTGAATATGAAGGGACTTTCCCACTTCCTGAGGCTCAATTGGATCGTTTTTTGGTGCGGTTGACATTGGGTTACCCGGAGATAAATGATGAAATTAATATACTCGAGCGGCAACAATTTCAACACCCTGTGATCGATTTACAACAAGTTGCACCAGCGGATGAGCTGATGAAAGCACAGGAAGCAATTAAATCCATCTATGTTGCCCCAGGCGTGAAACGATATATTGTTGAACTTACTCATCAAACTAGGCAGCATGTAGATGTATACCTGGGTGCGAGCCCACGTGGCAGTTTGGCATTGTTCCGGACAGGCCAAGCCCGGGCAGCTATCCAGGGGCGCGATTTTGTTTTACCGGATGATATCAAAGCCCTGCTCAAGCCTGCTCTCTCACACCGGGTCATTCTCGGCCCCGCTGCTCGATTGCGTGATCTGAGTGGTGATCAGGTACTTGATGAAATTCTTGGCAAGGTCCCAGTACCTGGGGGAGATTTAAAGGCCAGTACTTAAGAATGACTACAGGTCAAAAAGTTGTATTAACTTTACTAGCGCTCAGTCTCTTAGCAGGCCTCGCGACTGGAGGAAAGCTTTACTATCGCCTGACTGTTTTTTGGGCATTACTATTCTTTGGCTCCTGGCTGTGGTCCATATTTTCACTGCAGGGTTTGGAATTCAAACGTTCAGCACGGACTATTCGCGCACAAGTTGGGCAGATATTTGAAGAAAGGTTTGAAGTACAAAATAAAAATCGATTCCCGCGTTTGTGGATGGAAGTTCGTGACAAGTCTCCTTTACCTGGGGCAGATGGTTCACGCGTGCTCACGATGCTGAAAGGAAGACAAGGCAGGTCATATTTAGCCCGGGTGCGCTTGAGTAAACGTGGGGTTTTCCCACTCGGCCCAACTGTCATTGCTACAGGAGATTTGTTTGGATTATTCCCAAATGAGCAAGAGATTGCTGAGAAAGATTCTTTGCTGGTATATCCCATGATGGTAGATGTGCGTGGATTCCCAAATCCACCAGGCTTGCTACCAGGAGGTGAAGCTTTACGCCGCCGGACGCATCAGATCACTCCCAACGCGGCGGGGGTGCGCGAATATACCACAGGCGATCCATTGAACCGCATTCATTGGTTAAGTACGGCGCGACGGGGACGGTTGATCGTCAAGGAGTTCGAGCTTGACCCGCTGGCAGACGTTTGGATATTTTTGGATGCTTCTTCGGATGTTCAAGCAGAATTACCCCAGCCTCAGGTGGATTTATACGCAAAAGATTTTTGGAGTCACTCTGGCAAGATCCCTCTACCGGCATCAACCGAAGAATATGGGATAAGCATCGCCGCCTCGCTGGTGCGGGATTATTTGCGCCGGGGACGGGCAGTGGGTCTGGCTTGCGCGGGGCAGCACCTGACGTTAATCTCACCAGATCGAGGTGGAAGACAATTAGGGAAGATCCTCGAAGCTTTGGCACTTACGCAAGCGGATGGCGACCTACCTTTACGTGCTTTGATCGAAACCCAGGTGAAGCATATGGTGCGAGGCAGCACAGTGGTGCTGATCACATCATCAACCTCACGCGAGGTGGCGCTGATAGGGGATTTCCTATTGCAACGGGGTTTAAAACCGGTTGTCGTATTAATTGATGTGGCTACTTTTGGGGGTCCACCAGGGGTAGAGCAATTGGCTGAAAGCATAAAATTATTGGGTGTACCGTATCGACTGGTCAAAAATGAGATGGATTTATCTGCTGCACTTTCCAATGGTTATACCAGGGGATGATGCATTGGTCATTATTCCACAAAATACATAATCCAAGAGACAATGATGGGGGATGCGATCGGTGTCGTATCCGTTCAAAAATTCTTGTTGGACAAGTTGACCATAAAGCTCTGTGGCTGATTAATTTACTTTCATTATGGGTGATGGGGAAATATGTTTTACTAAAAAGCCAATCCATAATATTCGGACAGCTAATGTTTTGTGCATGCTATAATGGTTCACATGTCCATAATCCCATTATCTGACGACCAAAAGCGCATATTATTGGATCTATCTCAATCTGAATCCGAGTTGTTGATTCACAGAGTACGCCTGATCCTGGCATATGCTGAAGGAAAACCCACCATGCAAGCCGCCTTGGATGCTGGGATTTCACGCGGTAGAGCGCGCTTTTGGAAACGCCAGTTTTTATTAAGAGGAATGAGGATATTTAATCTCGACACGATAGATAGTACAACTATTAACGAACCGACTTCATCATTGAACGCTACACCTGTGGGAGCGTTGGTTGAACCACCCTCGGTCGAGGTTGACGGGAGTGATTCGAAAATTCAGGTTGAAATTCCATACCCAAAACCATTGCAGTCTATTGGAGTTAATCCTGATGACACACTGGCTCAGGCTGGCCGCAAGGTGTGGCTGTATCATTTTGCATTGATGCTCAGACACGAGGAAGGCACGCTGCTAGGGGAAAATATCGAAGAATTGCATGATATGCGTGTAGCCACGCGTCGCATGCGAACAGCTTTTGATATTTTTGGACCAGCATTTGATCCAAGAATTATGAAGCGATATCTCAAGGGCTTACGCACCACGGGGAGAGTGCTGGGAGAGGTGCGGGATATGGACGTCTTGCTGGAGAATGCGATGAGTTATCAGGGAAAGATGAAAGAAATTAAACGCCCTGGATTGGAGCCATTATTGTCTGAATGGAAACAAACCATTGATAAGAAACGCTCCAAATTGACCAAACATCTACAGAGTGAGGCGTACCACAATTTTAGATATAATTTCAATCTATTCTTACAGGCTCCTGAGAATATTAATGACATGATATCCAAAAATGGTGTAATAAATTCGCGGGTCAGAGATATTGTGCCGATTCTGGTTTATAGTCGTTATGCAGCGGTCAGAGCTTATGATGCCATTCTGCCTACAGCTTCAGTAACACAGCTGCACGCACTGCGGATCGAATTTAAGAAATTCCGTTATCTCCTGGAATATTTTAAAGAGATTCTAGGTGATAGTGCTGGTCAAGCCATTTCAGAATTAAAGCAATTACAAGATCATCTGGGTGAACTCCACGATGCTGATGTAGCTTGTCAGCTGGTCAGAGAATTTGTAAAGGATTGGGAAGAAGATCAAATCGGAAAGCCGATCCCTGAACGGCTGAATCCTGAACCGATCGTGACCTACCTAGCATACTTGCATGCGGAGCGTTATCGCTTGATCATCTCTTTTCCAGAATTATGGAAAAAATTTAGCCGGCCTGAATTTCGCCAGATTATTGCCCAAGCAATCTCCTTGTTATAAATTTTCTTTTTTATTTATGGATCCTTTTTAAGCGCGAATCGTATTGATTGAGAATACGATTATATGATTGGTTCATGAGGAGAGAAGAAATCATAAAATCTGCAGTTGCGCGATTGCAAGCGGTAGGTATGTCGTAGAGAACGGCCAAACGTAATAACGCCTTGATATCCGGGTCGTGTGGTTGAGGTTCCAAGGGATCCCAGAAAAATATCAGAAAATCGATATCACCTTCAGCAATGTGCGCACCAATCTGTTGATCTCCACCAAACGGACCACTTTTAAACTGATAGACGGCTAATCCAGTGGCTTCGGATATCATTCTTCCAGTAGCGCCGGTGGCGAAGAGCTGATGCTGGCTGAGGGTACCCTGGTTAAATTTGACCCAGGCAAGTAAATCGGGTTTGCTTGCATCATGGGCGATTAAAGCGATTCTCTTCTGTATAGGTAGTTCGGTAATATTCTCAATCATTTAATGATCAGCTCCGTTTGGGGATTACCCAGATATTCAGCACCACTCACAGTGACCAGCACGTCTTCCTCAATCCCAATGTATCCATGCCCGGGGACGGCTAAACCTGGCTCGATGGTATAGACTTGTCCGGCTTCGAGCGAATAATTCGGCGTATCTCCATACCGCTCCCATTCGGGGCCAAGCATTCCAGCACCATCATGGACTACACGTCCTACCTGGTGACCCGTACCATATGGGTATTCTGGAATACCGGCATCAATGACCGTCTGGCGGGCAATCTGGTCAACATATTTTCCGGTAACGCCGGGTTTAATCGCCTTGAACGCTTGTTGGATGGCTGATCTTACGGTATTGAAAGCATGTTGGACTTCAGGTGGGGGTGCCTTCTCATCAGGGCGAAGGAAGTAAACTACACGTTGAATATCGGAGCAATAATCATCCTGGAGCACGCCAAAGTCAAAGTGGACAATGTGACCTGGAGAAATTTTCAAATCAGTAGGCCCTACATGACCGATGGGGGAATCGGGTCCGGTATTAATCGTCGGGCAATTAATCATCTCCCAGGCAGGCTGTACACGGAATTCTTCAAGCTGGGAATGCATGAAATTGCTTACTTGCTCCTCGGTCATTCCCATCTTGATATACTCATAAGTCTTTTGGAAAATACTAAAGGTCGTACGAATAGCCTTACGGATGCATTGGATTTCACGGGCTGTTTTTCGCCCGCGGAATGCGCTATGCAACTTTTCAGCACTCTCCAGTTTGGAAAGATACGGTGTACCTTCGAGATATCTGCATAAAAGTTGGTACATGCCGTAGGTTAATCCATCGGCATGAACATCATTGATAGAATAATTGATGGCAATCCGATTCGGATCCAGACGTTCCAACACTCTAATTAATTCAGGTTGGATGGATTGATCGTAATAGAGAATTTCGTCATAGGCACCCGTACGGTACGCTGCTTCAGCTTCAAGCCTGCCGACGATGGCAATTCGCTCACCACTCTTTGTCAAGATTAGGGCGCTTTGCCAGGTTAGATCCAGCCCGTAGATCAACGAGAGGATGGGGTCACTACCGCCGCTTGTTTCCCTGACGAAAGTCAGCCACATATCCACATCCATCTCTATTAATATTCCAATGGCTTGCTGTACCTTTTCCTGAACGAGAGATGACATCATCGCAGCCTCCTTTTACGATCGATCTGATCATAGAAGCGTTACTTCACGACTGATTACTCCAGCGCGTTCGCTTAGAATTTTGATCCTTATTTTTAAACCCACGGTAGCCTGGATCACCCATTCAAGACGAGCACGGTTGTCAGTAGGGCTATCTGCAGAATAGGCACTCACGTCCAATTTATTGCTTCGACCTTCAAGATGGCCTAAATCTTCCCGGTGTTTCCCACTTGTGAGAACTGCTCCTTCAGGAAGCTCCAGCTCGACCCTTACCGGACGCGAGGACTTACGAGATTTGCTTTGTTGGCTGGTGTAGCTTGGTAGAAAGCCACTATTTTCCACTACCAGGTTTAGGTGGAATTTATCTTTACCAAGTTTAGCTAAATTAAGGGAATGGATTGAAAGGTGGGGGAGTAAGTCACACAAGGCTAAGATGAACGGATAATGCTTTTTTACCTCGGATTCAGTAAAATCCAGGGGAGGGTTACGCCAGGTGAACATATTGTTCCAGCCACCCAATTCAATTTTGCCCAGCTGTGGGTGGTCATATGGTTGCCACTCCTGATAGGCATCGGATGCACCGTGTTCATCGATCCATTTCAGGATTTGTAAATCTTCTTCATGGGGATGATCCCGCCACCACTCGATCAGTTTCCGATCCTTGATGCCAGCTGCGGTGGGTAAATCCCATAACTCAATCGTATAGGTGAAAACCCCCAGATGATCATACATCCAATCATCAAATGCACCGGTAGCGACTTCCTTGGGATGATATTTAAAGTCATGAAAGGTGGAAAGACAACGGTAACCAGTAATTTTTGTGCCCAACTCACCTACTTTTTTGTAAACCCATAAGTCATCCGTATTCATATCATCATCTGATTTGGTGCTATATGGACGCAGAATGACCCCGCTGAAAGTATGAAACGTGATCCCGAGATTGATATTCGGGTGTTTGACCACAAAATCTGCAAGGGAACGAGTTTCCGGCTCAGAGGCAGGGTATGGACCAGCACCATACTGTTCTCCCTCAGTCCGCCAGTCGAATGGGAAATTCCGGTTGAAATCAAGTCCTTCCATAGGTCTGGCCATTTTGATGATGTAACCATCAAAATCCTCCAACAGACCTTCAGGGAGCAAGCGGTAATAAGTCCCATTGTTTTCATTGAGAGAACGCTTTTCCATCAGGCGAGGATCGAGGGAGCTGATCTTCCAATCACCGTTCGGATCCTGGAACCGCATCTGAAGAATTTTCCCATCTCCATTGATATCCTGGGTAAACAACCCTTCATCTTTTTCCTCCCATGGATAAGGACGAACCCCCGAGCGCACATAACGGGGTATTGGCGCCATCGCCCATTCAGCCCCATCGGGGTTAATGCGGGGAACGATATAATATACACTTTGATCAAGCTGACGGGTAATCTGTTCATCGGTGCCATAACCGGCTAAGAGGTGATGGGCAATGTATAGGGCTGAAGTGGTCCCGGTTATTTCGGTGGCGTGAATATTGGCATCAATCCATATGGCGGGTTTTTCCAAGTCAGTCCCGGTAGATTGATTCGTCAATATTAACAACCAGATCGGTCTTCCTTCATGGCTGTTCCCAATTGAGCTCACCTGGATGAGACCAGGATACATCGTACCCCAATCTTCAAGCAGGTGAGTAATCTCATCATTCGTAAAATAGTGATTAAAATTCATGGCGGTCTCCAGTAATCGAGTAGTTGATATCTGGCTCAGAGCTGGCAGCTTACAGTTCCGACATTCTATGAGGGATTACCTTGAGTGTTAAACTAGCTAACATGGGATTCTCTAATGCTCAATGGTGCATGAATATGGGTGCGGTACGGGATAGTTAGGATGGTTTTCGATATTTATTCCAATACCTGAAGATACCGTCAGCAGACATGAATGAAGGATTAGCAATTTGTTGGCCGTCGATGATTGCTTTTTCAACACCATATTTTCCTGCACGGGTTTGCTCAAATTCGATAAACTGCTGGCGTAGGTCCTCCAAAGTAGGGTTTAGGGGCATCCTTTCTTCAACCCAAGCTTCAATCTCCTCAAGCTCATCCAACACCGCTTGCAGATGCCATCTTGCATCCGAGTATATTCCGAAATGGGTGGGGACGATGCGGGTGGGGTCATATTCTTGAATATACTTGATACTCTTCCGCCACTGTTCAAGGTTCAAATCCGGAGGAGGCATGGGTAAGCTAAGGTAACGATGAGGGCTGAGGCGAATGCCTCCAATATCACCAATAAAACACGCATCCCCAATCAGGTAAGCGAGATGGTGGCTGGCATGCCCAGGAACATCCAATGCACGAATGGATAGATCACCGATCTTGATCACCTCATTGTCGTGCATGATGGTAATTTTATTTTCCATGACAGGAATGACTTCCCCCCAAAGCGTGCCCAGCATATCACCATAGAGACGCCCTGCACTGGCTAATAATTTTTCAGGATTAATCAGGTGTGGAGCTCCATTTTCGTGGACATGGATCTGGCAGCCTTGCTGAGCCAACCAACCGGCGCTTCCTGCATGGTCCAAATGGATATGAGTGAGAAAAACATCGGTGAGGTCATCGACTTTATAACCGAAATTATTCAATCCAGCAATTAGATTTTGAATCGTAGATTTTGGTCCCGTTTCGACCAGTATGGCTCCGCTAGAATGGGGAACCAAGTATGCCCCTATGGTTCCACTTCTCCCTAGAAAGTTCAAGTCTATTGTGTGGATGGTCAGCTCGTTCACTTGTACTCCTGCAGGGAATGATGAATTCCTAGCTGGATTTTAATCCAGAAAGGACGTGAAATTTCCCCGATTCAATCAAGGTTGAGACATTCCCGAATATCATTTTAATCAGATGATCATAACGGATGAACCGGTTAGCTACAATGATGATGCGACCCTGAGGATTGAGTGCCTGGAAAGATTGATTAATCATCGCCTGGGCAATTTGATAATCAACTAAATGACCTGTATGGAAAGGAGGATTGGATAGAATCAAGTCATATTTATTCCCGCCAATCGGGTCCAGTAAATCACCTGCAAAGACTTCCGCATTCTTGATTTTGTTAAGAGCAATCGTTTCACGACATGACGCTACCGCAAGCAAGTTATTATCAATCGAATGCACCAAGCCTGCACCTTCTACGGCAGCATACAACCCAAGGATCCCATAACCGCATCCGACATCCAGGACTCTAGCTCCGGGTAGGATATTGGTTGCACATAGCAGCATTTTGGTCCCTTCATCTAAATGATCAAATGAAAATACACCTGGAAGGCTACGTATGGGAAAAGTATGCTTGGATAAGGTTATTGAAAACTCCACCCAGGTACCTGGTGCGATTCCCGGTGTATATATCCAATCGGGCGGAGGTGGACCTTCTAGCTTTTTTATCAGCTGAGCAACCCGGTTCCCTTTTCTATACCCAAGGATACTCACGACACCAAATAACTCACCAGCATCCTTGATTACAGATTGAATACCAGCCTGATTTGCCCCTGCGATGAATAAGCTACCTCCATCGACCAAGGCAAGATGTGCCTGGAGAAGCCACCTACGAGCAAGTAAGCGACCTTTTGGATTCTGCATGAGGACTGCATCAAATTTTTGATATAAGCTTTGTGGAAGGGCAATGTCAGTCAGCAACTGAACTGTGGATAGCTTGTTGACCGATAAGGTCCTGCGCGTCATATCAAATGCAATCACTTCATGATCAGTGACCCAAAGTTTGTCAATTGACAAATTTTGTGCTAAATAAACGGGTAAAGAAGCTTGCTGGCAGCCAAATAAAAGGACTGAGTCTGTCGGGGTGAACTTGGAATACTTAGCCAGCAATTCGGTCGAAGGGGATAATCTATTCCAGTCGGATAGCCCTGGCTTGGATACAATCTCGATAGGTTCCTTGCCAAGTACCAGCGAAATTTGCCTGACCTGCTCGTATGGAACCGGGGATGGGAGTTTCATTATTTTTAATTATCCAGAACCTGGTGAAAATGAGCTAAATTTATCCCCTTCGTCTTTCACAAAGATGCTTTTGGGTTGCCGGAGGACCCAGGCAACCACAATCAAGTCACCCAATGCTCCAGCGGCATTGAAAGTTGCGATAAGGAGAAGATATGGCACAAACGAGGCAGGAACCCATACGCCAAGAATGATACAAAGTATGGAAATGACAATAAATGGTGATATACCGACGATAATGTATTGGGAGCTTGGTAAAAACCAATCAGGAGCGGCTGCGAAAGCATAGCCTGCTCTCAAGGCGAATTTTGGTCGCTCGTGAGTAAAAAGCCAGAAAAATAGTCCATGCACCAGCTCATGAAATACGAGCATGAGGATGATCGAAAGTACGAGGGCAATCAACCCCCAGCCAGAGAAGCTGGTCAGGATTTGAAATATACCTATCTGAACCGGGCTGAGCGGTCGGAGGGAGAAAATCACCACGTTGAAAAACCAACCATACAGAAAAAGCAGGGGGATGGCGGCCAGGTTTAACCAAAGCACAACACTGCCTCTGGATAAGTCCAAGGTTTTTTGATGTTGATAATTCTGAGGCAAGGATTTAGCAGGGTGCATAAATTCTCAACTCCGAAGACATTATATTCCTCATAGAAATTTCCTTAAGCATGCTTGCTCATTTCCCTGGTCAGCCTGATCCTTTGACTTGAATAGATCTTATGTACTCCAATCATACCTGTAATTGGTCAGCTATGCAGTAGAATTTTGGGAAAACGGATCTGTTCAGTAGTCAACCTCAATGTACTTTACCGCTAATTCATCTCGCAGGATCATACTTACCCACTACAGCCGAGTAGAATTTGATTTGGACCAGTCATCCTATCGACACTTGGAGGCGGTTCACAAACCATATCGGGTAGAGTTAGCTGCCGGTTGACCAACCAAAGAGTTATAAGCATAAGAAGCTGACAATGGAAATGTGAGCTCAAGGTGCTGGGATGGAGGCACAGCGAAAACCCATGTTATACCCAAATTCTGGGAGGGGAAACCCAGCATAAAGATTGATCGTTAGCATACTAAAGATATTGTTGCTAAAACTACCTCCGCGCACGACATGACTGGCGCTTCTTTCATGAGGCTCGGGTGGTCCAGGCGGGTATAGTAGGGTGAAATGCTGTAATAATCGTTCTCAAACCAATCGTTTACCCATTCCAATACATTGCTGGCCATATCCAACACTCCATATGGATTGGCACCGCCTGGATACCTACCTACTGGGCTGGTGTCTCCCATGCGCCAATTGGATCCAGTAATCTGATAATTCGCCAAGCTGTAGGTTGGTGATCCATCTCCCCAAGGGAATGCCAGGCTGTTAGTACCATGAGTAGCTTTTTCCCACTCAACCTCGGTCGGCAAGCGCTTGCCTGCCCAGTCGCAGTAATCATAGGCATCACCCCCAGCTAATGTAAATCACCGGATACTCGGCATAGGCCGGATTATTGTAGTAGGAGGGGCGGGTTTGGGAAGAGTATAAAAATGGTGTTGAACAGGTTCCTGCATTTAGACACTCAGCATATCGGGCATTGGTCACATCAAGCTTGTCGATCAGGTAGGCATCCAGCCACACTTTATACAAAGGCAGTTGCCAATCATAGAATGCATAGCCCGCGTTGTGGTTTGGGTCGCAGCCCATCTTAAACTCGCCAGCAGGAATGAGGATCATTTCAGCAGGGGGGAGACTTTTATTGGTGATTGGGAAGTAGATTGGTAATAGACCTGTCGATTGCATGGTTGACTGTTCAAAAATCGGTTTGGAAGGGGTATTTACGGAATTTGCAGGTTTCCCTTCTGCCATAATAATACCCGCAGGAACCATCAATACCAGAACAAAAAAAAGACTCAGAATGATAACGGCTTTTCGAACCATGACATTCTCGCTAATTGATGACTTTACTTGGATAAGGAATAGTAAAATTATATAGCCTTTCTAATAGGCTAGCAAAGGAAATCCATTTATATTTTCTGGTGTTTTCTGACGACGGTTTCGGGAAACTCATAAATATCCATTCTCTTATTTGAGGTTGTGTGCCAATCTATTGACGAAAGTGGATAACGCGGCTAAAATTCAGCCTGCTAAAGCCGTCTCCAAGCTGGAGGCGATTTTTTTGCTAAAGGGCTCACAAGTTCGAGGAATAATTATTTTATCCAGAGCAAGGTCCTTTTAGCCAATATCCAACCGGCGATGCCGGAAAACACATTTAGAGCGAGGGTAACCTTCAATAACGACAATACTGAGAGGTGAGAGGCGCTCGAGGAAGGGAATAATGGATGAGGTTGTACTTAAGGCAGATCGTCGCACTGTTTTGGGAAAGCAGGTGAAGGCGATTCGGAGGGAAGGTAAACTTCCTGCAGTGATCTATGGTCACCATATCGACCCTATTTCGATTGTTATGGATTTACGTGATACATCACGAAGCCTGACGGGGTTAGCACCCTCTGCTTTAGTGACCGTAGATGTGGAAGGCACCCCACATAAAGCGCTGGTCAAGGAAAAACAACGCAATAAGATTACCGGCACACTCCTGCATGTTGATTTTTTGGCAGTATCCATGACGGAGAAGTTACGTTCACAGGTTTATATGGAAATCGTTGGTCTAGCTCCAGCAATCAAGGATTTCGATGGAGTTCTTGTTACTGGATCTGATGAAGTAGAAGTCGAGTGTTTACCACAAGATTTGCCAGAGCGGATTGTGGTAGATGTTTCAGGATTATTGAAAATTGGTGATGGGATTTATATCCGCGATCTAACAGTCCCCGAAGGAGTTAAAGTCCTGGATGACCCCGATACAATGGTAGCATTAATTACTGCTCAAGCTGCGGTTGAGGAAGAAGTCGCTCCAGTGGTGGAAGAGGTAGTGACTGAGGAACCCGAGGTCATTGAACACGGTAAGAAAGAGGAAGAAGAAGAGGAAGAGGAAGAAGCCAAATAATTACTGGCGGGCAATTGAATGCCCGCCAGTTTTTTTATTATCGAGTAAATTAATAAAGCTCAAGATGATCTCCGCACTCACGCCCCAGAGCAGCTCATCCTGGTAGGGTTTAAAATAAATCACAGGGTGACTTTCTCTGTGAAGAATTTGTGAAAAGGGCTCGGGAATAGTACGATAACGAATTTCATGGTTATCTGGATTAACCAGCCAATCCAATGGAATTGTGAAGACGCGACTAACTTCAATTTCCTCCAAATGGAGCGGGAATGGCCAGGGTATTACCCCGACAACTGGTGTGACCAAGTAATTGGTAATTGTCCATAAGCTGTTCATCCTACCTAAAACTCGCACCTGAGATGGATCCAATCCAATCTCCTCTTGAGCCTCACGCAAGGCTGTCATTTCGGGAGATGTATCTGTGGGATCAGCCCGTCCTCCGGGGAAGGCTACCTGACCCTGATGCTCTGCCACTGAGACTGTCCGGCGGGTAAGCAAGACCTGCCAGATATGTTTCTTTTTCTCCTCGGTATTTGCGTGAAATAAGGGAATCAGGACCGCAGCAGGGCGCGGTGCATCAGATAGGAAGGCTGAGTAATAAGATTCATCGGTTGGAGATTTCTGGGCTTCTGCTAGTTGTTGTGAGATATATACTTCAGTTAGCGCGTGCATTTTTATTCGAGATCAGAGCAAAAGAGTTTTTATTGCTCCACCGAGGTCTCAACATCATGACCACCTTCCGGATTATCAAAGCTTACCGCATCCTCCACTACCGACCGGGAAAAAATCAAGTATCCAGTATGAGCGACCATCCTATCAGTAGGCCGTAAACGGTCAGCTACAGCTTTGTAATAGCGCAGCAGGATTTCACATACCTCGATAAAAGCAAAATTTTCACGCCGTAGAGCAATTAAAAGGGTAGATACCTGATTGGTGGTCGGTAAAATGCTGCCAAGATAGCCTCCGGATTTTAATGCTTCTTTGGCCTGGACAATATAGTCTTGTGGGTTAGGCAGATCAAGAAAGACCGCATCTACATTTCTTTCATCGAAACCTTCAGCGATATCGCGCAATTTGAATTCCACCCTATCAGCCAAACCAAGGCGTTCCAAATTCTTGTGTGCCAGGTGCTGGAATTCTGGTCGTGATTCATAGCTTGTAATCATGCCTTGCGGTCCCACTGCAGATGCCAAGGCGGTGGTGAAGGACCCGGAGCCAGTACCCGCTTCAAGAATATGTCTTCCTGGAACAATATCCATGGATACCAGGATAAAGCCAATGTCCTTGGGATACATGATTTGCGTGTTTCGTCGAGTCTCGATCAGAATGTCAGCTAACGAGGGCTGAAGCAGCACAAACGGACTACCCATATGAGTGAATACCCGGCTCCCCCAAGGTTTTCCGATGAGATCATTATGGCTGAGGTAGCCACGGTGGGTTTCAAACTTGCCATCCAGCACGAGGCGGAATATAAACCGTTTATTTTGGGCACTGATCAGTTGGGCAATATCACCAACCTGTGCACATGCTTTTTCTAAGGTATCCATCATTTCATCAATTGTTTTTTGAAGAATTCAGTGATTGAGTTATAACAAGTGATGCGATTCTCAAGCTTGAGCACATCGTGACCTTCATTCTCAAACATCAAATACTCAACCTTTTTGCCAATATTTCGGAGATGTTCTACGAGGTCGCGCGATTCCTGCTCAATAACGCGCGGATCATTTTTACCTTGAATAACCAGGAGGGGACATTGGATTTGATCAATGTAAGTTTTCGGAGACCGTTCGATTAAAAACTCTCGATCCTTTATCGGATCACCCAGTGAAAGATTAAAATATGGTTTCCAAGTTTCTGGAAGGCGATCGTAAAAGGTAAGCAAATCGTACGGTCCAAACATATCCACTGCGGCTGACCACAACTCTGGGTGCCTGGATGCCATGGTGAGGGTCATATATCCACCATAAGAACGACCGACCACAGCTGCCCGGGTGATATCAATCCTGGGATCTTTTTTCAATAGGCTCATAGCGTGAACATGATCCAAACGATCGTTTCCACCCCAATCGTGATCAACGCGCTTCATATAGCTTAGTCCATACCCTTTGCTACCACGGACATTGGGTACAAATACCGCAAATCCATTGAGGTTTAAAAATTGTATCAATGGCATAGAGAACCAGGAGAAATCAGGGCGTTCCTGGCTCTGTGGTCCGCCATGAATGTAATAAATCAACGGGTATGGCGGTTTAGAAGATGTATCTGCGGTGGGCAGATATAAGCGAGCTGATACCCGTAAGCTATCGAATGAGGTGAAGGAGGCATCTTCACCGGAAGATAGATACGACTCTGGAATACCTATTACACGTTCGTTAGTATGAGATACAATCTTTTTTCTTTTATTCCCTTCGACGGTATAGATTTGGGTCGGAGTGGTTGCCTTCGAATGGCTGAGGATGTATGTATCACTTCCCTTATCATAATTAAACGATTCCAACATACCATTCGAAATAGCCTTTTTTCCGATAATGACTTTGGTAAGATTCATTTTCAGCTTGTCTTCGTCGAATTCTCCCTCATAAAGCCATGAGCATCCATCGATGTTATATTCCAGCAGATATATATTCTTTCTTATTGAAATGAATTTGTGGAGCTCACCCTTACCCTTATGTTGGATACCAGTAATTGCAACAGGTCTTATTTTTGATGGATTTGTAAATCGGAGATAGCCTAACCCTAACGCGTCGTCAAATAATGCGGTGCTGAAGATCAAACCTCGATCGTGGCGTGTGAAATGTGTGAAATCAATGGAGTTTAGCGGAATTACTTGATCTGGTTTGCGATCTTCAAGTGGAATGCCATATAGCAGTTGAATATTTTTACGCTTTTCATCCCATAAATAAAGGACCTCATCCCCTGCAGTGTATCCATCGATGATGATTATCTTGGAGTGACTTTTATTATGTGAGTCTACAAAAGCTCCCCATCGGCTTTGAGCAAGCTTAACCAATTCTCCTGATGATAAAACCCCTTTGAAAGATTCTCTCATTGATTCCTTACGAGACTCGGCAGATAAGTAGCATATTTGATGGGTGCCATCACACTTCAGGAGATGAACCCGATAATTTTCGAAGAAGTTATAGAAGGTTTGTTCAGGATATCCCCCTGAGATCGGGATGAGCATCGGCTGGTAATTTTCATCACCATCTTTGTCCAACATCACGAGGATTTTTCCGATCTTGTGAAAAACGAAGAACGATTTACCTTCGATGAGATCAGGGTTTTGCAGTGCAATGTCTGGGGGTAGGAGGGGTTCTGGTACGCTCCCGCCATATTCCATGGAATATAAACTCAGGTGACCACTAAGGTTGCTTATAAAATAGATGCGGTGATCCACCAGCTGTGGTGAAAGAAATAAACGTGCCGAAAGGAATGATTCAATTCGGGCCATATAAATATCCCTTCCTTTTTTTGTTTTAGGAACCAATTGTACCTTCAAAACGTACCCGTAGCAGACTTAGAATCATAATGTACTTCTAATATGAGTGAAAGCTTAATACCTTGACGAAAATAAATATGCCTGATAAACTGAATAACAGTTCATGCGGCACGTGTGTTCTTTCTCGATTTCATAAGGAACCGGTCTGAACAGGAAGTGCAGTTCGGATCGGATGTTTTTATTAATACACCCAATTGAACAAGATTGACACACCGATGACATGGAAACAGACATTAACAAATCAAGGAGTAGAAAAGATGAGTGAGCGGGTGACAGGTACTGTCAAATGGTTCAATGCGAGCAAGGGTTATGGCTTCATTGAACGTGCAGATGGCCCAGATGTGTTCGTACATTTCTCGGCGATAGAATCTGAGGGCTTTAAAACCCTCAATGAAGGCCAAAAAGTTGAGTTCACCATTGAGCAAGGCCCAAAAGGTCTCCAGGCGGCAAACGTCATTAAAATAGTAGAATAATTTTCCCACCTAAAAATTGCATACCCCTCACATTGGTGAGGGGATTTTTTTTATTAATTCTCAGGCTTTATTTTCTACCTGAACCAAACTTAACCAATAACCGACGGCCAAAAAGATCATGCTACCCAGAGTAGCAATCACAATGTGCAATTGCCCGAGAATATCGAAGGATAAATTAAAGTAGTTGCCAATTAATTGACCTAGCCAGAAACCGATCCATGAGAGAATGAGGTATAACAACACGCGACCGGCATTCCCTCCCCGCCAAAGATGAAATAATGCACCGTATAAAGTCGATAAAATCAAGCCAAGAAATATGGTTGGAATGGACATAGGTTTTCTCGCTGGATGCTAATTTAATAAGTCGAATTTGAAATAATTCCACCGCCAAGACAGACCTCTCCATTATATAACACAGCAGCTTGACCGGGGGTAATATCGCGTAGTGGGTTTTCAAGCTTAACATGAATGGTATTCCCGTTTAGGATTTTGATTATTCCAGGGATATCATGAGCCTTGTAACGGATTTTTACAAGTGCAGTAAATTGTGAATCAGGAGGCTCAGTAGCAATCCAATTAACATTTTCTGTGACAAAATTATCGCGTCCCGATTGATCACGCGTGCCGACGATGATTGCATTTCGCGAATAATCCTTTTCCAGAACATAGAGAGGGGAAGGTGAGGGGATACGCAACCCCTTTCGCTGACCAATAGTGAAAAATGCCAGCCCTTCGTGATGCCCAAGGATATTTCCTTCCTTGTCGATAATCTCCCCTGGCCTGATTGCTTGGGGTGCGTGACGCACCAGGAATTGCCGATAGTCGCCATCAGCGCTAATAAAACACAGGTCCTGACTATCGGGACGCTCAGCGACAGGCAGATTAAATTTTTGCGCCATCTGACGGACCTCTGGTTTTGTGTATTCACCCAAGGGGAATAAAGCGTGTTTGAGTTGTTTTTGCGTCATCACGTGTAAGACGTAAGATTGGTCTTTGCCTAAGTCCACACCCCGTAATAATTGATAAGTGTATTGCGAATTTTGAGTGAGACGGGCATAATGACCGGTTGCCAAGAAATCTGCACCGGCTGATAAAGCATGGTTTAACAGAAAATCCCATCGTACGATGCGATTGCAGGTAATACAAGGGTTAGGGGTCAGGTTATGCGTATAGTCATAGATGAATGACTTTACAACTGTGTCGTAGAAGAATTGCCTGGCATCCAATACATAGAATGGGATGGATAGGATCGAAGCAACACGGCGTGCCATAGCCATCGAATCGGGTGTGCAGCAACGATTTACACGCTCAGAATCCTGCTCACTCCATAGACGCAACATCATGCCTATGACGGTATACCCGTGTTCCACTAACAAGGCAGCAGCGACAGAACTATCCACTCCCCCGCTCATGGCGATGGCAACTACTGGTTTTGCACTCATTATGGGCTTATCTTACGCAGCTCAGAAACAACCTTGGGTAAAACCTGTAGAAATCCTTCGATCTCAGAAGCCGTCGTGTACATCCCCAATGTGACTCGAAGTGAACCAAGTGCCCAGTCACGAGTAAATCCAATGCTGGTTAAAACATCTGATGGTTCCGGGTTACCGGTCTTGCAGGCTGATCCTGATGAGCACGCAAAACCCTCCATATCCAGCATCATTAATAAAGCATTTCCATCGACCCCCTTAAATATAAAACTCACATGATTGGGAAGGCGTTCCTCGGGGTGCCCGGTTAACTGTACATCCGGGATTTCTTCCAAAATTGAACCAATCAAATGGTCGCGTAATGGTTTTAATAATTCGGTTCGATCTTCTTTCTCAGCTTGGGTGAGATGCAAGGCTTCTGCCATTCCGACGATATAGGGAATGTTCTGTGTCCCTGCTCGATAACCATATTCCTGATTACCACCAGTTTGAGAAGGAAGGATGTTTAATCCTTTGCGTATATATAAAGCACCGATACCTTTTGGGCCATAAAATTTATGTGCGCCGATAGATATCAAATCAGTAGTTAGAGAATTTACATTCAGGGTTAAGTACCCAGCTGCTTGTACGGCATCCGTGTGAAAAGTAATTCCGCGAGATCGGCATAACCGACCGATATTAGCTATCGGATTGAGCGTGCCGATTTCATTATTTGCGTAGATCACTGATACGATCGCTGTATCTGGACGCAAACAGCAGGCAACATCTTCCGCGGAGGTTCGGCCGAAACTATCGACGGGTAGATATTCGAGCTCAAAGCCATGGAGACTGGCAAGCTGCTCGGCGGTACGGGATATAGCGTGATGCTCCACCGGGCTGATCAATAAGTGATTTGCGCCACGCTCTTTACGGGCAAGGAATGCCGAACCCCGTAAAGCGAGGTTATCGCTCTCTGTTCCGCAGGAGGTAAAAATAATTTCCTCAGGGAGGCAATCCATGGTTTGGGCAATCGTTAAACGAGCATTCTCAAGTGCAGATTCAACTGTCTGTCCAAACCTATGGATTGAGGAGGGGTTTCCAAATGACTCACTGAAATATGGCAACATGACCTGCATGACGCGCGCATCAACCGGGGTAGTAGCAGCATAATCGAGATACACCTGTTTATCTTGATTCATGGCGGTGATTATAACCTCGAAATCAGCAATTGTTTACCAGTGCAACCAGCAATCATAAGATGCGTAATACTAATAGAATCTGTTGTAATTAATTTCAACAGAGACTATAATTTACATCGACAAGCTTAAAAATCAAGCATGTTCGTATGGAGGATAAAATGAGTGATATCAAGGATCAGATTTTTCAAAAAGTTACCAACAGCATGGATATTTTCAAAAAGTTAGCGAGTAAAATACCAGGATTTAAAGGATACGTAGAACGCCAGAACCGAAGAGATTCGGATAAACTCATTCGCGATACCATATACCGCCGGTTTCGTGAGCTTGAAGGTCGAGTATCGGACCTGCAGGTCGAATTTATAAACCAAGGCGAAATTAAACACACGGATGACCTGGAAAAAGCGGCTCTTCGATTACGCACGTTTGCAGATCGTGTGCGGACAGCACCGCGCGGCTATTCCAGTTTATTCGAAGCAATAAAAATTAATGAAACTGAACTTGCGAAATTGTATGAATACGATGCCACTTTATTGGATAAAGCGGAGGAAGTTGGTAGAGCAATCGATAATATTCAGGCATCTGTAGGCACGGATGGTCTGACTGCTGCAATACGAAACCTTCAAACGCTATCCAAAGAATGCATAAAAGCATATGACCGCCGCCAGGAAGTGGTGGCTGCTCAGTGACCCACGAAATAATTCGATAATTATCCCATAGGAGGTTATGACATGGCTAGAATTTTTGATGTCGTCGAATATCCAAACGAGATGCGTGATGAAATCGTTCATCGCTTCCCCGAGACTGGTCCTGGGGATTTCAGGATCGGTAGCCAAGTGATCGTCCGAGAAGCACAGGAAGCCGTCTTCTTCAGGGATGGTAATGCATTGGATACTTTTGGCCCTGGACGGCACACGATCACTACGTTAAATATTCCACTTTTAATCGAGAAAATCGGACCTGCGCTTTTCAATACAGCGACACCGTTCCCTGCAGAAGTGTACTTCGTCTCCATGCGTGAATTTGCCGATCAGAAATGGGGAACACCGCAGCCGATCATTGTGCGCAACCCAGGGATGGGTTTGGGTGTTGCGCTACTGCAAGGTTTTGGAAATTATAGCTTCCAAGTGAAGGATGCGCAGCAGTTCGTCACCCAGATTGTTGGTGCGCAAGGAGCATACCGGACCGAGGATATCGAATCTCGGCTTCGTGCAATGCTGCTCTCCAAATTATCGGATCTGTTAGGTGAAACTGCCACGAAAAATGACATCCCCCAGATGATCGGATTGACCGAAGAATTAGGTGCCGGAGTACGTGCAAAAGCTGTTGAAGATTTTGAAGCAATTGGCCTAACCCTGAAAACATTCTATATTGAAAACCTGAAACCTTCCAGCAAGTCGGCTGAGGAGCTACGTGCCATGGGTATGTTGGATATGGCAACTTATACCCAGCTGCAAGCAGCTGACGCCTTAAGGGATGCAGCACAGAACCCAAGTGGGGGAGCTGGGTTAACTGCTGGAATTGGAGCTGGTGTAGGGATTGGGCAAGTGATGGGTTCAGCTCTTCAAGGAATGACAGGTGCGGGTGCGATGACACCGGCTGGTGGTCAACCATCAGGCGGAGCGCCTTCTGGAGCAATACCATCTGTTATGACACCCTCAGAAGCGGCATCTTTCCTGAAAGTATCTGAAGAAGATGTAGTGGCTGCTATAAATTCAGGAGACTTAAAAGCCAAGAAAATTGGGAACGCTTTCCGCATCAGTAAGGAAGCACTCGAGGAATTCCTTAAAAGCTAATAATGATAAAAAAAACCGGTGCATTATACGCACCGGTTTTTTTTATCATTCAAACAGGATATTGATCTCACGGATTAGATCCGGAGAGAGAGGTTTTTCTTTTGCAGATTTTCGGATGGTTTCTTTGAGTTTCTTTACTGGCAGGGTCAGGAGTGGGGCGTTTTCAATTTCCAATTCAGCTTTTTCATTGGTAAAAACTAAGGCGATATTTGCTTCAGGGACCTCATGATTGTCGGGGAGTTCTTTTTTAATAAAGCGATTAATGGCTTGAACCTCTGCGGGTCCTTCAAGGTCTGGGCGCCCAATACCCTCTTGGGCAAAGGCACGTAAGTAGCGCTGCATAAACCCTCCCCCTTTTTGTTTCCATCGACCTTTTTCGTAAACGATTTTCCCTACCTGATAGTATGGCACGAGGACCCATAGTCCAGATGGTCCAACCAACAGGTGAGCAGCAGGAGTCGTGTAATGGTAAATGGAGTATTGATCGTTCAATCCCTTGAGGCCTTGATCGATAAGCTCATCAGGGCGAGGATGCCTTCCCCATCGATTCCCGAAATACAGCCCAATCTGCGAGAGGGCAAAACCTACCAACAATGCCACCCAGGCAAAACCTGAAAAAGTGGGGTAGCGGAATGATATGAACATCCCACCTACCAATACCAATAACCCCGCTATCGTAGCGATCTGACCGAGGCGACTGTTTCTTTTTATTAATTTATCGTTGGTGATAACTTTCATGAATGCATCCCTCATCAATAGTGATATGTTAGTCAATCTTCGAATTTCTTTAAAACCAGACAAGCGTTTTGACCACCCAATCCAAAAGAATTCGATAATGTATAATGGACATTCTGTTCTCGTGCATGATTTGGCACATAATCCAGGTCGCACGCTGGATCGGGAGTTGAATAATTTATTGTGGGGTGAATGATGCCATGCATAATGGTCAAGGTACACGCAATGGCTTCAAGCGTTCCTGAGGCACCCATAGCATGGCCAATCATGGACTTGGTCGAGCTGACAGCTAATTTATAGGCATGTTCACCGAAGACTGTTTTTATCGCCTTGGTTTCAGTCGAGTCGTTCAGGGGAGTTGAGGTGCCATGGGCATTAATATAATCAATCTCAGTCGGGGCTAATTCAGCGTCAGCTAGAGCCCAGCGCATGGTACGAATCGCCCCTTCTGCTTCAGGATCTGGTTGAGCAATATGAAATGCATCCGAGGTGGCGGAGTGACCTATAATTTCAGCATAGATGTGAGCCCCACGGAGCAATGCATGCTCAAGGCTTTCAACCACCATTGCACCAGCGCCTTCGGATAGAATAAATCCTTCTCGATTGGCATCAAATGGACGGCTCGCAGCCTGAGGGTTCTCGTTATAATTTAATGGAAGTGCCCTCATCGCACAAAAACCGGCGACCGAATAATCCTTAATCAAGGATTCCGTTCCACCGGTTATCACCACGTCAGCTTTTCCTCGCCGGATCAATTCAGATGCTTCACCGATGGTCTGTGTCCCCGTAGCACAAGCGGTGACAATGGTGCTGTTGGGCCCAAGACATTGAAATTGCCGGGCAATTAAAAAAGATGCCAGGTTTGGTATCCCAAAGGGGATGGTGAAAGGATTTACCCGGGTAATTCCTTGTGTACGAAGTGTGATAATCCCCTCATCAATCTGATCGATGCCACCAAGTGCTGTCCCATAGACTACAGCAGCGCGTTCCTTATTTGGCATCGTATCAGGTAAGCCGGCATCATTTACTGCCTGAATGGCAGATGCGAGTGCGATCTGGGCTGATCGCGGCAGGCGACGTGCTTCCTTCCGGTCGAGGTATGCATCAGGGTTAAAATCTGGGATTTCACCTGCAATCTGACACGGAAACTCGGAGGCATCAAATTGGGTGATCTTGCGTACACCTGAAACTCCGTGGATCAAGCCATTCCAATATAAATCGATGGATGAGCCTAATGGAGTGATAGCCCCCATTCCGGTTATGACTGCTCGCTGAGATTTCATTCAATTTCCTTGATAGTGGATTTCATTAAACTTTCTTGAATTGCCGTTCGAATGGAGCCAAGCACATTTGCTTCAACGGACGCCCTGGTGGCTTTAATGGCACTCACAAGGGCGTGAGCATTGGAGCGACCATGACCAATAAACACGAGACCATTTAGCCCCAGTAGCGGTGCCGCCCCATATTCATCTGGATTAAGCATCGCTCTGATCTTGACCAGGGATGGTTTGGCGAGACTCCCACCCAACATCGAGATTAGATTCGACTTCAGCTGCTGGCGAAGGATATCCATAATTAATTTTGCTACTGCTTCGGTGGATTTCAACAAGATATTTCCTGTGAACCCGTCTGTGACAACGACATCGGCTTCACCAGAGAATAGCTCTTTGCCTTCGACATTTCCGATGAAATTTAAGCCGCTACTTTCCAATAAAGGATAGGTGTTCCTAACCAATTCGTTGCCTTTCCCAGCCTCTTCGCCATTGGAAAGGATCGCTACGCGGGGTTTATCGATCTGGCGCGCTTTATTGGCGTAAATAGAACCCATGATGGCGAATTGGAGCAGGTGCTCAGGCTTGCAGTCGGGATTGGCGCCGATATCCAGGACGATGCAATAACCATCTTTCACCGGGAAGGTAGCTGCTAGGGGGGCGCGCTCAACACCTGGGATGGTCCCCAACCTGAAAAATGCTGTAGCCCAGGCACCACCGGTATTGCCCGCGGTAACGAAGGCATCAGCTTCACCAGATTTCAGCAGGTCAATCCCCACGGCCATAGAGGTCTTTGAATTACGACGCTTGGCTTTAAGTGCCATTGCCAGACCTTTATCCTTCATGGTGATTGTTTCGGTGGCGTCGACCAACCGGACAGAAACAGTGGATGCACCCAGGGTTTGCAGGCGAGGTTTCAAACTTTCAATTGGCCCGACAAGAATGATCTCATCGCCAAACAAGCGTGCAGCTTCAACTGCAGCCTCAAGTTCAGGTTCTGGACAAGTATCACTTCCCATTGCATCCAGCACAATACGCATGATTTACTCCTTGATTTAGGCTTGCTTGACAATCACAATTAGCCGATTATAATACCAATACCTTTTGCGCTGGTGCTGGAATTGGCAGACAGGCATGGTTGAGGGCCATGTGCCGCAAGGCGTGGGGGTTCAAGTCCCCCCCAGCGCACACCCTGATGATCTA
>Ga0153916_10000142_pt1 | contig 41895 bp, 32 predicted proteins | sample Opewatmetagenome_FD_109642 | JGI IMG/M metagenome (GOLD analysis project Ga0153916, IMG submission 109642) | Freshwater wetland microbial communities from Ohio, USA - Open water 3 Core 3 Depth 4 metaG | ecosystem: Environmental > Aquatic > Freshwater > Wetlands | place: USA: Ohio, Lake Erie...
ACCCCTGCTGAATTTACAGCGCCGTGAAGAAGTCAAGGACGCTGCGCGGGCTATGTTGGTCACCAGTCGCGAGCAGGTCACGCTCTTTGACAGTGCCTTTGATCTGTTCTGGCAGGCCTGGATCACCGAAGATCAACCAACCGGCGCTGAGCACATGCAGAAAGCGCCTCCGGTCGAAGGGGAATCTGATCTGCGCGCCCAGGAGCGAGAGCGCATCCCCGAGGCAGGAGCAGGGGCCGACACCGAAAACGAACCTGAGAGCGAGACCCTGGCATCCTACAGCCCCGAAGAGATTCTTCGACACAAAGACTTCGCTGATCTGACGGAAGAGGAGGTGCATAGTGTCACCCAGCTCATTCGTCAGTCCCAATGGCACCCCGAACAACATCCCGCACGACGCAACCGGCGCGCCGCGCATGGTACCCAACTGGATCTACGCCGGGTGCTTCGCCAGGGGTTGCGTTATGGTGGCGAAGTGATGAAATTCACCTGGCAAACCCCTAAATTAAAACGTCGGCCTCTCATCGTCCTGTGTGACATCAGCGGATCGATGGAGCGGTATGCGCGCTTTTTGCTCCGGTTTCTCTATGTGGTGACGAACGGCTTAGAGCGCGCGGAGGTCTTCGCTTTTGGCACGCGCCTGACCCGGCTGACGCGACAGTTGCGCCAATCCGACATGGATATAGCCTTGAAGCAAGCAGCTGCAGCTGTCAACGATTGGGGCGGCGGGACGCGCATCGGTGAAGCGCTCAAGGTATTCAACTTTGTGTGGGCTCGCCGGTTAATGGGTCATGGACCGACGGTTCTCATTATCAGCGACGGCTGGGACCGGGGTAACCTGGGCCTATTGCGCCGCGAGATGTTGCGTCTGCAGCTCAATTGTCGTCGCCTGATCTGGCTCAACCCATTGCTAGGCGCAGCTGGTTATGAGCCCCTTGCGCAAGGTATTCAAACCGCATTGCCTTTTGTGGATGATTTTTTGCCCGTACACAATTTGGCTAGTCTAGAGCAGTTGGCAGCACATCTGCAACGGGTAACTCGCCGGCGGGTTGCCCGCCGGCGGGGTCAACTCGACCTGCTGGTCTGATATTGTTACGATTTGGGGTGCTGGTAAAATCCTTGGTTGTTAATTCGCTGGCAGCTCCAGGTAGGATTACAGATTGCTCAACAGGACTGTAAGTCTCTTGTCTTAAGTGCTTCTATCGACAGGCCGAACCGAATCTCCAAAAATTTCAAAAGTTCATTAATCCATCCCTCAACTACTGGAGATCATCATTGAATAATTCCACTTCAACCCCCTTCAAACCGCTGACCGCTACCTTCGCTTATTATGCTGCCTTCATCACTCTCGGCGCGACCATGTCTCTCACCGGACCAGCACTTCCCTGGTTAGCTCAGCACACAGCCAGCCGTCTTGACCAGATAAGCATCATTTTCGCTGCGAGCTCGCTGGGCTATATGATCGGCTCTCAGCTTGGCGGGCGGACTTATGACCACTTCCCTGGGCACCGCATCCAGGCTATCGCCCTGCTGTTAATCTCCCTGGGCATCGCCCTGGTGCCGGTGCTGCACTCGCTCTGGTTCCTGGTGGCAGTCATCTTCATTCTGGGGGTACTTCAGGGTGCCCTCGACACAGGCTGTAATACCCTGCTGACCTGGATCCATGGCGAGAAAGTCGGGCCGTTTATGAACGGCTTACATTTCTTCTACGGGGTGGGCGCCTTCCTGGCTCCGCTAATTTTTGCCAGGGTGATCCTGGCTGCCAATGAAATTCGATGGGCTTACTGGTTCTTCTCCCTTCTGACCTTGCCAATAGCAGCTTGGTTATGGCTTATGCCTAGCCCACCAATCCGTAGGAAATTGACCACAGAAGCCTACAAGAGATCGTTTAATGTACTGTTCCTCTTGATTGTCTTATTCTTTGTGTTCCACGTCGGGCTGGAGCTTGGTTTTGGAAACTGGATTTATACATTTTCCACCCGTCTCAATATGGTCAGCAGTACCAGCGCGGCATACCTGACCTCCGCGTTTTGGGGCGCTTTCACGATTGCACGGCTGCTCGGCATTGGTATCTCCACCCGCCTCCGCTCACAGACCATCCTGATGACTGACATGACTGGATGCTTGGTCGCCTTTGCCATCCTTTTGCTATGGCCGGCTTCCACTCTGGCACTCTGGGTTGGTACGATCGTGATGGGTCTCTCAATCGCCTCTGTCTTTGCCACTGGCATGACTTTCGCCGACCAGCAGCTGAGTCTCACCGGGGCTATGACTGGCTGGATCCTGGTCGGGAGTGGCATCGGTGGGATGGTCTCCCCCTGGCTGATCGGTCAGCTATTCGAGAGCATCGGCCCGCGCGTCACCATGCCGGTCTTGTTGGCTAACAACTTGATCGCATTCGGGCTCTTGCTTGCCTTGATCCTTCTCCATCGAAAAAAGGAAACCTCCAGATAATCCCCTCGCTATTGGAAATCCGGTCAGGCGGGGTTGCCTCCCGTAATATAAGTTTTTTAGAATCCCTGACTAACCCTTGCTGAATGCAGCGGGAGCAAGCTGTTGCGTATATTAATATCGAAAACCAATCGATGATTGCAGACCGGGCAGTTTTTGATCTCTGTAAGACTGAGCCACCCAACTAATCGTTATTGAAGCTTATTGGACACCTTCTCCAGGCGCGCTTGCATCAGGTGCTCGAGCCGCTGCGGATAGACGAGACCGTGTGCACGGGCAAGGGGAATAGCCTGCTCCTGGAAAAAATGCAGGATGGTGAGAGCCGCCTGTAGCATTGCCGCGGGCACCAGTGAGCAAAAGCTATCCTGCAAAGGCGCTAAAGCATCTGCACCTATAGCTTTATCTATCTTGAAGTAGGGCTCTCCTAATTCTGCCTCAGCCAAAAAGTCGTGCTGCAGGCGGGTGAGGCTCACGCAAAAGCCTCGCAACACCTCGAGTTCGCCGAATGCCCACCAGAGCTGTCCACGCCCCAGGGCGTGGATAAAGTGGGACAGATCATGCCAGAACCAGTTAATTAGCCTGCTTAAATTCTCGAGCTGGTCAGCTGGTGGTGTGGCCGGCGGAGTAAACATTACCTCTGGAAAGAGTCCCTTCTTGTCCAGCACCACCCGATAAGAGGCGCTGTATAGCTGATCGAGCCGGTCTTGGCTGCTGATCACAAGATCGCATTCAGTGCCATCACTGAAAATGTGTAAAAGCCTGTCCGGAAGATTGAAATCTTCAAGGAAGAGTGGCTCACCCAACTGGCCGATAAAATCTTTTTTCTTAGCGATAAAGTCTTGGTAAGCATCAGACCTGGTAATCAGGCATAAATCAAGGTCGGAATAGTCATCAGCGCTGCCTCGGGCATAGGAACCGGTGAGTAAGGCGGCGATAACTCGCTCATCGGACTGGCTGGCTGCAATAAAGCGCTCCAGGATGGATTGGTGGGAAGGGGGCAGTAGAAGGGTAAGTTGGTCCATATTGATGATTCTCCAGACGCAAGATGAGTGAGTTGCAGTATATCAGGTATAGAGTAATTCGCAGCAGACTTGCTCTGCTTGCATTATATCGAGTTACATCGACCCTGCTGCGACGCCAGTAACACAGTATGGAAAACATGGACATCTGGAAATAATTACTACACAGGTGGTGATTTTATGGACGTATTTCTACTATATATGGGCTGTGGGTAATATGCACGACCTATCGACCTCAATCGCACAGTAGAGGTCGAGGTCTCGAATCCCTCAAGCTTCACCAGAAGTTGGATGGGGGTTGGTTGACGAATTAACGGTTTACGAGTACAATTTTGGCTACATTTCTGGGCCCATAGCGCAGTTGGGAGCGCGTCTCAATGGCATTGAGAAGGCCGAGGGTTCGAATCCCTCTGGGTCCACCTGAAAGTCTTGGCAGGAGTATTAGATCATCCTTCAGCGAGTCGGGAGAGCGAGGTGTGAGCCCGGCAGAGTGCCCAAGGAGCACAACCAATAGTATGCAAGGTTGAACTCGCCTGCCGTCCTGTAATCCAAGGACAGACTTCAACAGTGAAATCTTTAAGCTGCGGTTTAGCTGTTGGCAGGTTCGCCTGTTATCGCGAAACTGAGTGGCTGCTATCATCCACCATTCATGTTGGGTAGTAGAGCAACCAGGGTGGTACCGCGGAGTGAACCTTCGTCCCTGAGAGGACGGAGGTTTTTGTTCTTTAACAACCAAAAACGGCTTGAAATATTATCGGGCTAGACGACAGGCTCTGAACTCACCACGTTTAAGAACACGTCCAAGACTTCCGGATCAAATTGCTTCCCTTTAACTTTTTGTAATTCAGCCACAGCTTCTTCATGAGTACGTGCTTGCCGATAATAACGATCTTCTGTCATTGCTTGGTAGGCATCAGCAATACCCAGAATTCGTGCCCCGAGCGGTATATCCTTTCCACTGAGTCCCTTTGGGTAGCCCGTTCCATCGTATTTTTCCTGATGGGCAGAGATCGTTGGCGCGAGGGATGGATATGCATCAATCGAGCTGACGATATTCGAGCCAATCGTCGGATGCATTTTGATCAATATCCAATCGTCTTCTGAGAGGGTTGACTTTTTACGCAGGATACGCTCGGATATGCCGATCTTTCCTATATCATGGAGGATGGACGCCCAGTAGACGTTTTTCACTTCGTCGTCACTCATTTTGAGTCTACGCGCAGTCGTGCTTGCCCATTTCGCCACTTGTGAGCTGTGTTCGCCGGTTGTGGAGACACGCCGGTCCACGTATTTGGAGATATTGATCAATAATTGGAGCCAGAGTTCCTCTCGTTGTATGTTTAGCATAGCGTCTCTTCAATGGATGAGATAGTTTCTGGCTCTCTTGATGCAAAATTTATACCAATGTAATCGACCAAAAGATTTCTATTCGCGAGAATTAATCTCAGAAAACTGCCACAGGACTAATTATCAATATCATTGATTAAAAACTTTATGACATAGAGTAGGGCATTTAATTTAACTATATAGATTGAGATAAGATGATGAGCATAACACTAGCAACTACATGGTATTCGCGTGGAGAATTACCACGCCTTTCCCGTCTTCTACCTATTCTCCAGGATAAATACGATCAAATCGTGATTTCTTTTTTGCCCGGAGACGATTCAGACATAATAGAGCCATTCTCCTTGGGGATGTTTTCATCGACTCCGAAAATAACCTTCTATGTAAATGATGATTTGCGGAAGGGCAGGTACATGGCTTTGAAGAAAGCCTTGGATACGCACTCTAATTATATTCATTATGCAGATATGGACAGGTTGTTACACTGGGTGGAGACCAAGCCTCAAGAATGGATGCAGATGCTGGATCAAATAGAGAAATATGATTGCATCATCTTTGGGCGGACTCAAGCAGCCACGCTCACCCATCCTCAAGCGTTGATTACTACAGAGATGATCAGTAATCAGGTGGTCTCATATTTCCTGAACAGAGAAATGGATGTCAGCGCGGGCTCGAAGAGTTTCAATCGCTCAGCCGCACAATATCTGGTTGAATATGGTAAACCGGATAATTCCATCGGCACGGATGCGGAATGGCCGATTTTACTGAAGCTGGCTGGATTTAAATTGGAGTATATCCCCGTGGATGGTTTGGATTGGGAATCAGCTGACCAATTCCTATTACGTGCAGCGACTGTTGATGAACAGAAGCAAGCTGCTCTGAAATATGATTCTGATCCAATCCATTGGTCTCGAAGGATAGAAATTGCTGAGGAAATCATTCAGACTGCTTTGGAAGTTGCCAGACAAAATCATCCAGTAGGAAAAGCAGGTATTTCCCAGCCGAAAGAGTTTGACTTCGAAGCTGTATTTGATGTGGATGATTATCTCTATTTCTATAGTGAGTCGCTAACTGACGAGCGCACCGATGCTGAAGTCAGTGCATTGGTCAGCTTGCTTGGGCTAGACAGGCCAAAGAAAATCCTTGATCTTGCCTGTGGATTTGGTAGACACACCAATCGATTGGCAGCTTTGGGGCATTCCATGACCGGTATTGATATAACACCTGGTTTTCTAGAAATTGCCCGCCAGGATGCAGCCCAGCGTAATGTCGAGGTGCAGTATCAGCAGGGTGATATGCGTTCTATCTCATTTGAGGATGAATTTGACTATGTAATGCTGCTCTTCACGGCCTTTGGTTATTTTAGCGATGAGGAGAATTTGAAAGTAATGATCAATGTAGGCAATGCATTAAAACCAGGAGGTTTGCTGATCTTTGATACACCCAACCGAGATGCATTCTTAAAGGAAATGCGCCCATTCATCGTGGTTGAGAAGGAAGGAAATCTCATGATCGATCGCATATCTTTCGATAGTCTGCAGGGAAGAATATATAATAAGCGGATTGTATTCCGGGATGGAGTCAGGAAGGATAAACCCTACTTTACCCGATTATATAACCCAAATGAATTAAAGCCATTGATCAACCAGGCAGGGCTGGAGCTTCACCGCCTATACGGTGGCTGGGATGCGAAGGAATTCTCTTCCAGCGCCCACCGCATTGTTGTGATCGCTCGTAAACCCATGTAATTTACTTTTTTTGAACTTACATTGATAACGATCGGAGAAACGAATGTCTGAATTACCAATTTATAACCCATCAGAATTTGAATCGAAATGGCAGGCAAAGTGGGAAAAGGATGGCATTTATCAAGCCAATATTGATAATACAGCTCCAAAACATTATGCTCTGACCATGCTCCCTTATACCTCCGGTGATTTCCACATCGGTCACTGGTATGCCATGACGCCTTCAGATGCCCGTGCCCGTTTTAAGCGCATGCAGGGATACAATGTCATGTTCCCGATCGGTTTTGATGCATTTGGGTTACCAGCCGAGAATGCGGCCATAAAAAACGGGATCCACCCGAGGATTTGGACTTATGACAATATTGATCACATGCGCATGCAGCTTAAAAGCATGGGCGCTATGTGGGATTGGCATCGAGAAGCTATCTCATGTGACCCGGAATATTACCGCTGGACTCAATGGTTCTTTATCCAGTTGTATAAACATGGTCTGGCATACCGCAAGTTTGCAGCAGTGGATTGGTGTCCGAAAGATCAAACCACGCTGGCACGTGAACAGGTGAAGGGTGATGACCGCCATTGTGAGCGATGTGGCACACCCGTGATCAAAAAAGAGCTGGAGCAGTGGTTTTTTAAGATCACCAATTATGCGGAGGAATTGCTGGATTTTTCCACCATTGATTGGCCAGACCGTGTCCGGACATTACAAACGAATTGGATTGGTCGGTCTGAAGGAGCTTCGGTATTATTCAAGACCGAGCAGGGCGATCGCGTTGAGGTATTTACCACCCGCCCAGATACGCTTTGGGGAGCCACATTTATGGTGCTGGCTCCGGAGCATCCCCTTGTTCAGAAGATTACTACACCAACCAATAAAAAGTCGGTGGAAACATATATCCAACAAGCTGCACGCCAATCGGATATAGACCGGGAGGCTGTGGATAAGGAAAAAACTGGCGTATTCACTGGTGGTTATGCCATTAACCCCGTGAATGGCAAGAAAATACCTGTCTGGATTGCTGATTATGTATTGATGACCTATGGCACTGGCGCAATTATGGCAGTTCCGGCGCATGATGAGCGTGATTTCGCTTTTGCCATTAAGTATGGTCTACCCATATTGCCTGTCATACGACGCCCCGATGGCCTGTCTAAATCTTATGCGATGGTAAGTACAATGAAGGATGGATTTGATAACGCCCTGATCAGGGAGGGCATTCTGTTTGAAGAGCATTGGCATGGACTTTACATCACGATCCCGATCTCAATGGTTGATCGTTATATTGAGCTGGCGCGCCAGTATGTACTGCCAGGTTGCTGGAATGAGGTTGTCGGCGCACGCTGGGTTTTCATCTTCGATGACGGAGTGTGGGAATGGGATTCCGTCGACAGTGAAAAACGGATTCTTGACCGCTGCAAAAAGATTGAACCTAATGTGGGTGAATCGCGGACCCTGATGGAGATGCTATGGAAGCTTGAGTTCTATAAGGATATTCTATACCATCCTGAGTATGGAACAATGATTCACTCGGATATATTTACCGGAACGCCCGGAAGTGATGCCAAGGGTAAAGTTACCCTCTGGCTGGAGCAAAGAGGCATCGGCAAGGCAGCCATCAATTATAAGTTGCGTGATTGGCTGATCTCACGCCAGCGTTATTGGGGAGCACCGATACCGATGGTATATTGTGACGATTGCGGGTGGAATCCTGTCCCTGAAGATCAGCTGCCGGTATTATTGCCGGATGATGTTGAGTGGAAGCCGACAGGAGTAAACCCCCTGACTGTCCATCCAACCTGGAAGAACACGACCTGTCCGGTCTGTAACGAACCTGCAGTCAGAGAAACCGATACCATGGATACTTTCATGTGCTCTTCGTGGTATCACCTGAGGTATCTGAGCCCCAAATATAATCAAGGTCCGTTTGACCCGAAGGAATATGATTATTGGATGCCAGTGGATACCTATACTGGCGGTATTGAACATGCCACCATGCATCTGATCTATACCCGCTTTTTCCATAAGGCTATAAGAGATATGGGTATTACCGAAGGACCTGAACCAATAATGCAGCTAAGAAACCAGGGGATGGTCCTGGGGGAGGATAACGAAAAAATGTCAAAGAGCAGGGGAAACGTGATTGCGCCTGACGAGCTGGTTACTCATTATGGTACAGATACAGTCCGAGCGTATCTCATGTTTTATGCCCGCTGGGATATGGGTGCACCATGGAGCAGTACTGGGATCGAAGGTGTTTACCGCTGGTTACGCCGGACATGGACATTATTTACAGATCCTATAGAGAAAGGTAGCCCGGAACCAGAGCTAGTTCGTGCGTTTCGTCGTAAACTTCATCAAACTTTAAAACAAATCACCCATGATTTTGAGGTTTTTGAGTTCAATACCATTGTTTCTGGATTAATGGAATTACTCAATGATATGTACAAGGCACGCGAAAAAGGTATGGCCGGGACAGCTGAATGGAATGAAGCGGTGGATATTTATTTACGAATGATGGCACCCGTCACCCCGCACATCGCTGAAGAATTGTGGGCGTACTTTGCTAAACCATACTCCATCCACCAGCAACGTTGGCCGGAAGTCGACCAGGCTGCTGCAGCCGAGGAGATGATCACGTTAATTGTTCAAGTCAATGGTAAGCTGCGTGATCGTATTATGGTGCCTGTGGATATTAGCGAGACGGAAGCAAAAACAGCCGCATTGGAAAGCGAGGCAATAAAGAAATTCCTGGAAGGCAAGCCTGCCAAGAAAGTCATCGTCGTCCCTCACCGCTTGGTCAACATCGTTATCTGAATCTCAAGGGGTCGCCATAAAAGCCCGAAGTAGGGGTGTTGGGGAGGAATTTGAGTGTATGGCATGTGTAATTCCTCCCCAGCCCCCGCCATTTATCGGTCTTACTGTTGGCCTTCAAGTTTGATCTGGATAGCCTCTTCGCCTTTTTCTGATTGATGAAAGCTGACTGCCCAAAGCTTCTCTTTTATGAGAATTCTTAAAAAATTGCGAGTTTCTCCTAAACCCCTTGTGGATTAGAACAATTGTGCTATAATTAGAATGTAATTACTCACTACAATATCTAGTTTGATCCATGGAATTCAGAATTGTCGAAATCATCTCACGTCGTTGTCATTGCGATGAGGGTATGACCCGCATCCAGGGCTATCGTCACACTCCGTAGCCCGAAGAAGCAATCTTCCTCTAACATATCCGATGGTTTGGCTATTTTCCGATTTTTGGTTAGTAATTACAGTGATATTATAGAACGAATGTTTTTTATTATCTACATGTACCGCTATCCATCTCTACTAGGTAAGATACCCAATTATCCTTCGGACACGATTTTTCGTGCACGAGCATTATCCAGAGAGACATTTTATGCTGGATAATTATCTTAACCAGTGTTACACTGACCTAAACCGCTTCGCATTTCTAAAGGATTCGACGTCGATCTTTAACTCACTGGTTTCCTGGAAAGAATAATTGAATGCATTTGACTTATCGCGGTTCAATTAGTATACGTCGTAATTGGTTGCGTCCAGACGCGATAGATCGGCTAACGCCTTAAATTTATAATGCAGATCACTCACGCATTATTTGAACCATCATCTTCTGTTAAGGGTAGTCTGATAGAATAATATATTGTTAGCTAATTCAGATTGCTTTTTATGAACACAGCACAGATAAATAAAGCCAATACTCGTTGGGGGGATTGGTTATCAGCCATACTGTTAATCATCATCATGCAAATCGCTGCCGCGCGCCTGGTTGCCACCCTGTGGACCAAGGACCTGACCTTGGTTCAAGTAATCACCTTCATTGGCACCATATTGGGTTTAGCACTTGGGAAAAGTATATTCAAACGTTTTTGGGTGGTATTTTTAGCCGCATGCTACGGGATAATCCTCATTCCATGGCAATTAGGATTGATGCTCGATGTAGAAACAACCTGGCTTGACCGCTTGGGAATCCTGGGGGTAAGACTGGAGGTTGTATTACAGGAATTATTAGCCCAGAAACCAGTGACGGATAACATTCTATTTTTATTATTAATGGCGATGTTATTCTGGTTTTTGACTATTTATGCTGGGGTCGTCCTACTTCGGGAAGCAAACCCATGGAAGGTCATGATTCCCGGAGGTATTACTATCTTTGTGATCCATTCTTTTGATCCGTTGTTAGTCAGCCGTTCGTGGTATCTGGCATTCTACCTGTTCTTTGCCCTACTACTGGTCGCCCGTTTGGTATTTATTAAAAATATCGTAATCTGGAAAGAACGACATACCCATACCCCCCCAGACATAGGTTTTGATTTCTCTCGAGTGGCACTTGTCCTGTCAATGATATTGGTATTTTTTGCCTGGAATGTACCTGTAGTGGCAGAGACGTTCAAGCCAGCGGTTGAAATATGGCAGACAGCCTCAAAGCCATGGCTTAAGACTAAGGACCGATTTAGTTTTATGTTCGCCTCTCTACGAGCCTCAGTTGGCTTGGTGCAAAACTTTTATGGAAACGCTTTACCGCTTGGATTAGGTAGCCCGTTATCTGACCGGGTAGTTATGGAAGTTCAGGCACCCACTATCCCTACTAATCTCGATCGCTTTTATTGGGAAGCTCGCATCTATGACACATATGAAAGCAATCAATGGTTATCAACGATACAATCGCGACGCGACCTTACCGCGGATAGTGTAGACTTAAATCAGCCTGGTGCTGATGTTCGTCCCGTGGTTACATTTACCTTTTTCCCTCATGATCCAATTTCAAATATCTACACAGTTCCCGAGCCATTGTGGGTTAGTCTCCCAGTCCAAGCGTATATGACGACTAATCCTGATGGAACGGTTGATTTTAGCATGTTGATGAGCAAAGATTTTATTCATCCTGGAGATCAATATACTGTGCGGTCTGCCGTTGATGCCCAGACCGTGCGCGAACTCAAGGCTGCAAGTACATCTTATCCACAATGGGTTCTTGACGAATATCTTCAATTACCCACTAATATCACTCCCAGGACGGGGGAACTGGCTGAAAATATTGCATCCGGATTAAACAATCCATATGATATTGCGAACGCCATAACCGATTATCTCCGCAATAATATAGAGTACAGCCAATCTATCAGCCAACCTCCACCCAATCAGGAGCGAATAGATTGGTTTTTATTTGATTATAAAAAAGGATTTTGTAATTATTATGCCTCATCTGAGGTCATCTTATTACGGTCCTTGGGGATACCAGCACGGATGGCGGTTGGATTTGCTCAGGGGGAGCGTGAGGTGCCTCCCATACCTCAACTTCCTCCGGGGGCGGGTCGGGATATTATCCGTGAACAAATTAGCGAAACATCCACTTATGTCGTGCGATATAAAGATGCCCATGCGTGGCCTGAAGTGTTTTTCCCGGGAATTGGTTGGGTAATTTTTGAGCCTACTGTCTCACAAGCACCCTTGTTCCGGCCTTCAGGTGAAACTACGACTGATCCGAATGAAAGTCAGACCGGACAAGGCCAAGATAATCCCCAAAATCTGCAGGGTTTAAACGATCGTGATCGACAAAATCCTGGCGATAATGGACCATTACAGAATTCTGGTCAAAGCACAAATTTCTGGAGCCTTGGGAATATCGTTAAGCTGATCGTTTTATTTTTCGCCCTCGTCCTTTTGGTAATTGTTATCTGGCAGGTTCGGCGAGGATTTAAAGTTAAACCCCTGCTGGAGCGTATCTCCATTGAAGTACCTGAAAGATTGGAAAAAGGATTGCGTCGACTAGGCATTCGTCCGCCCGATTTCCTGGTCAATTGGGTTTTTTCAATGAGGCTTCCCGGACTCTCACGCTCGTATCTGGAAATAAATCATGCGCTCAAGCGCATTGGTAGGAAACCTGCTATCCAAGACACACCGAAAGAACGGACGGCTTCTCTTATTTCTGCCATCCCTGCTGCATCAATACCCGCCAATAGATTACTGGCGGAGTATCAAACCTCAGCCTATAGTCCACATTCAGCCAATGCAGAAATCGCCCAAAAAGCAGGTAAGGAGATTCGTAATTTATCCTGGGTCACCTGGATTACCAGGGTACTTTCGCGTTTCCAGGAACCCAATAGAAATCATTGATAAAAATCCCCCAGGGAGACAAAATAAGTCCGATCGTAATAGCGGAATTTTATTATTGCTTGCTAGATTCCTGGGATCCGGGAAGATCTGCCGAAGAGGGAATACGTTTCTATAACTTTGGTATTACCATTGTTTCTGGATTTCTAAATGGGTTCCGCTAGTTGTTTATACTTTTCGGAAAATAATGCCGGTGTGCCACCAGTATGCCAGAAGAGGACGGTTTCTTCTTGTTTGAAATATCCCTTACGGATAAGATCGATAAGTCCAGCTGCAGCGCGACCTGTATAAACCGGATCGAGTAACAGCCCTTCCAGCCGAGCAAATAATCGGATCGCTTCAATCTCGGGTGCTCCCAAGACCCCATATCCACCTCCAAGATAATCGGCAATAACCATGATATCTTGTGGCAGAAAATTGATCTTTTCGCCGAGAGCATCTGCAGTTGCACTCGCCAGAGAGGCTACGCGCGCTTTTAATTCAGCCTCAGTTTCATCCACGCTTATCCCCAAGATATTACCCTTGAAGCCAAATAACCTTGCCCCAGTCACTAAACCCGCTTGTGTGCCAGCGGAAGATGAAGCGAAGATTATCCAATCTGGTTGATAATTTTGATCGAGTAATTCCTTCATTGCAAAAGCATATGCAGTCGCACCGGTGGTATTTGAGCCCCCATATGGGATCAAGTAAGGTCGCTGACCTAATTCCCATGCCTTTTGAAAGGTTTGTTGGAGCATTGGATCCCGCTCTTGAAGAGATGTCCAAACTATCTTTGCGTTAAATAACTGGTCCAACAACAAGTTGCCCGTCACGGAAGATGGTTTCTCACCCGACAAAACGAGAATACAATCAAAATTGAGATGGGCACAGGCAGCCGCGGTTTGCCGGCAGTGGTTAGATTGGGCAGCACCCGAGGTGATTATCGTTTGTGCTCCATGTGATTGGGCTTCCGCAAGTAAATATTCCAACTTGCGAATTTTATTGCCCCCGAAGGCAAGGCCAGTTAGATCATCACGCTTAACCAATAGGTGGGGTCCACCTAATTCGGCCGAGAGCCGTGGAAGTGGTTCAACTGGAGTGGGGAGATGTGCGAATTTAATGCGCGGGATTGTTCTCATGTAATTTATCCTATGATTTGTTTTGTCGTCGCCTTCCCATGCGTGCGCATGATATCCATTAAGCCAGGTAGTGTCTTTGAATAAAGCCTGTAAAGCATGCGATTCATCGGTAAGTCCCATGCTCCGAGATAGCGATGGATGGTTCCTCCGAGCCCTTCTTTGAACCTGAATACACCCCACAAAGGATCTGTTTCATCAAATTCATCGGGTGCTCCCCACAAATCATAGATTGTGCAACCCACAGCTTTAGCGCGTTTTATTGCCTCCCATTGGAGGAGGTAATTGGGCATCTTATCTCTGTGTATCATTCGAGACATGCCATATAAATACCAGGCTCTTCTTGCAAAATGAAAGATTATCGCACCAGCGACAGATTCGCCATTCACTTCCGCAACCAATGCCTCTGCAAATGGCTGATCATCCTGCCCTGTTTTTTGGCTGGACATGAATGTATTCCAGACTTCTCGGTAATAAGTATCATTCCGGATGACAAATCCATTACGAATGGATGTCTCAGCATACATCCGAATTAACATGTCAATATCAGTCTGTTTACCAGTACGTGTAGACACCCCTTTACGCAGTGCGAGGTTAATGTTGTATCTTGTTTTCTGCTTCATATTGGCAAGGAGCTCCTCTTCGCTAATCCCAAGGTCGATTAATACCGTGTTTCGGAATTGGACCTGTTCTTCAGAGAATTTCCAACCATCAGCATTTAAATCTTTGATTACACTTGCGCCCAAGGAATATTCATTTGATCCAGTTTTTCCGGGAATTCCAGTCCCAAGCTCCAGATCGGGATCGATTTTAATAAATATGGCGCCATGTTTTTGTGCGAATTCCTTTAAATCCTGGAGGACACGATGGCGCAAGAGAGAATCACTCCAATCCAATAACGGTCCTTTTGGCACGTAAATAACGCCCATTCGGTGGGAGAATCCACCTATCCTGATATTCCTTTGAAGGGTAAGTGCAGCTGCCACGAGTTCCTTCTGTTTTAGGCGATCTGGAAGATGATTCGTTGATAGTTTATATTGATCATCCTCTCTAAACCAAACGAGGTAATGTGGTTGCCATCCGAATTGGGACTTTACCTTCCCCCATTCCCATGTTTGTAATACATGCGCGCCGTATAAGTGTGAAATCACCGAGTTCCAAAGAACTGGATTTACTTGGGGTGGGTTCTTAGGAAGCATCTGTTAACCTTTAAAGGTTTACCCCTCAACTTTTCGATATTTCAACCATATTGAGTATAGCTTATAAAGGAATGGGTTGTAAACCCGATCCCACGGACCAATTGATCGCTTTAGCTCACCTCCAAATCCACGCTTGAACCGATACACCCCCCACAAACTATCACTACGTGTAGCAAAATTGGCCTCCAAAGTAGCTAAATCAACATCAGGAACTCCCCAGAGGTCATATTCAATGCAACCTTGGGATTTTGCCCAACGAATTGCTTCCCATTGCAATAGATAATTAGGCATTCTATCTCTATGCAAATTCGAGGAAGCACCATAGAAATACCAGGCACGATTTCCAACCCTAAAAACTATTAATGCGGAGATTGGTGTTCCCTCAAATTCAGCTAACAGCAATTGACACAAATCATGCGCATGGAAAAGGTCATACGCCCGTTGGTAATAAGCCAGGCTGTGAATACCAAATTGGTCACGTTGACCAGTCACTTCCATTAAATCATAAAATGTGCCCAAATCGGTGTGCGGTTTAACAATAACACTTTTCTTGAGCGCCAGGTTGATATTGTAACGAGTCTTCTGTTTCATCCTTCCTAGGATTTGTGTTTCCTCTCCGGTTATGTCTATCACCAAGGTTCGCATAGGTTGAATGCTGTGGTGACTTTGAATGAATGATTCTGGAAGCTGCTGATTAATGTCTGCCTGCCTTGGACCATCCTTCATCCAATAATCAGGCTCGAGCTTTAAAAAGACACACTTCCTGCCACGGCAAATTGCATCAATTTCAGGCATGAGTTGATCCCAATTTACCCCAATCGGTCCTTTGGGAATATAGGCAAAATTTATTCCAGGTATAATGCGTTTTATTAAGATTTGCGCTCCACATTCACATGAAGCAATATGCAATAATTTCCACCCAAAATCAGCCTTTAATTGTCCCCATGGGGAAGTTTGCAGTATATGTGGATTAGAAAATCGGGAGATAAACGCGTCCCACTCAGTTGGGCTAATTTCTGCCATGTTTATCTAAATCACAGAAGTTATATCTGGTGAAGGAGTACTGCTCACAACGGCACCAGGAACAATTCTATTCAGTATGGATACGATTTGATCAGGATCACCTAGTTTCCCCAAATCAATCAATTTATTTACCGCAGTTTCAAGATCGATACTGGTGAACACTTCGTTTTCATTCAAGCGAAGCACGTCGGGATGGATAGTTGACAGATAATCAGCACCTTCATCCCATAAAGCCTCACTTAACTTTTCACCAGGGCGTATTCCGGTAAAAACAATCTCAATATCCTTACCAGGCTCGAGACCAGAAAGACGAATTAAATCTTGAGCAAGATCGAGAATTCGGATCTGATCACCCATGTTCAGTACAAATACTTCTCCACCTTTTCCCATAGCAGATGCTTGCAGAACAAGGTGAACTGCTTCAGGAATAGTCATAAAATAGCGTTCCATATCCGGGTGGGTGACTGTGACCGGTCCGCCGTAATCGATCTGTCGCTTAAAGAGCAATAATACACTACCTCGGCTGCCCAAGACGTTACCAAAACGTACGACAGAAAATGATTTTCCCGTCCTGTGCGCTGCATCTATAACGAGCATTTCTCCAATTCGTTTCGTTGCACCATATACACTGGTTGGGCAGATTGCCTTATCAGTGGAAATCATAACTAACCTTTCAACAGTATTTTCAATGGAAGCGTCAACAATGTTACGGGTTCCTAGTACGTTATTGCTGACTGCTTCCTCGATATTAGCCTGCATTAATGGGACGTGTTTATGGGCAGCTGCATGGAACACGACTTGTGGATTGAAATTGGAGAATAGGTGATTAATGTGCTCCTTGTTGCGGATATCTGCAATAAACGGTTGGATTTTCAACGATGGATAACTCTGCTCGAGCTCAATTAATGTCTCAAAAATACTATTTTCTCCATGCCCTAGTAAAAATAACTCCTTCGGTTCCCAGCGAGCAATTTGTCTGCATAATTCACTCCCTATTGAGCCTCCGGCTCCAGTAACTAAGACACGTCGTCCTCCAAGGCTCAATCCGACTAATTCATTATCAATATAGGTGGGAGCACGACGTAGCAGATCAGTGATATCGACTTCCCTTAAGCGATTTACACTGACTTTTCCACCGATTAACTCGTGCAAGCTTGGCATGGTTCGTGAGGGTATGTTTTTTGCCCGACATATATCGGTAACTTTACGCACCACCTGCCCTGGAGCACTAGGAATCGCAATAATGACTTCATCAGCCTTTTTCAGATCAATTAAATGAGCCAGCTCATCCAATTTTCCAATCACAGGCGTCCCATGGATTTCTTGCTTCTGCTTTGCAGGATCATCATCAACAAAACCGATGGGAGATAGGTTGGCCTGTGGATTCCGCTGCATCTCGCGAACCACCAGCGCCCCAGCATCACCCGCCCCGGCTATCAAGACCCGTCTCACACGGGTTTTAATTCCTCGAGAGGTTAATTGGCTTTCGGAAATGATCCGATAAGAAAGGCGCAACCCACCCACTGCAAGAAGTGATAATAACCAATCGATAACCAATACGAGTCGCGAGAAATCCTTCGCAACCATAACTGTGGAGATCAAGCTAACAATGATTGAGACAATGATCGAAGCAGTAGTGACAGCAATGGCGATCAGTTTTAACTCATGAATACTTGCGTATGCCCAAAGCCTGCGATATAAACCGAATCGAAAATAAACAAGTGGTTTGATTATTAATGCCACAACTATCATGGTTAAGATTTGATATCTGAAATCATATAGTCTCGCACCCAGAGGGACACGGAGTACAAAGCTGCCTATCACACAAACAACGATAAATAACACATCCCCCGCTAATACCGTACGATTCTTGGAGAGGAAATTTGGCTTCAAATTATCTGCCTCTCAAACTCAATACCAAGGATGGTGTTCGCACAATAATGCGTAAATCCATCAGGAAATTGCGATGCATGATATAGTACAAATCGTACTCAAGTTTTTCGATTGTCTCATCGACTGTAGATGCATATTGTTGGTTAACTTGTGCCCAGCCAGTCATGCCTGGGCGTACTAATAGCCGTGCCCGATAAAACGGAACATGTTTTTGAAACCACTCCACTAATTCGGGGCGTTCAGCACGCGGTCCAACCAAACTCATTTCACCATGGAGCACATTATAGAATTGAGGAATCTCATCAATATGTGTTTTTCTTAAGAAGAGACCCACCCTAGTGGCTCGACGATCATTCTCTTCAGCCCACTGTGGCTGGCCGTCTGGTTCTGCATCTTGTCGCATGGTACGGAATTTATATATATTGTAGAGTTGACCCCCACGGCCCATACGCATTTGCTTATACAAAATTGGTTTACCAGATTCCACCAGGATTGCTATCGCAACAAATGGAAATAGCATGAGTAAAAATAACATTCCTACTACTCCCCCGAGAATATCCAATCCTCGTTTTAACATCTCAGAAAATGTCTCTGATCGGGCTTTATCGACGAAAGAACGAAGAATCCATTCAGCTTCGAGATAACGGATTGGTACGCGATGGAGCAGTTCTTCATAAGCAACTGGCATCCGAATGATCTCGGTACCCACTTCCTGGGCATCCAATAGGGCTTGAAACATACCTCCTTGCATTTGTCCAGAAATTGCTACGATCAGGTCTGTGATTTGATGGTCGCAAATCGCTTTTAATAATGCGTCACATCCACCGAATACTTCATACCCTTCTATCATTTTGCCGATCTTTTTTGGATCATCATCAATAATTCCCACCACGATATAAGGATGGGGTTTGATCTGATTAATTATCTTCAGCATGATCTTGCCTGTGTCGCCCGCTCCGACTAGCAATATCCGGCGCATAAATTGGGGTGCAGTGAATATTCGGATATAAAGTAACCTCCATAATAGGGTAAGAATAAAAACACTGATGATGAAGCTGGCTACGCCTATTCGAGGTAGGGATTTTGGTGTTCGATAGGTGAAATAGAACACCATGTAAAACCCCAAGCCAATCAATGCAGAGAAAGCAATATTGCGCAAAGTCTGTCTAGGATCTCGCGCCCGGTGCTCGTCGTATAATCTAGCCATCAACAATGGCCAGAAAAAGGGAAGAAGAAAGAACCAACTGGGTAAGCGCCCCAAGAAGCTTAGGGAAAGTGGTTGAAACGAATCCGCCATTGACCAAACGTAGCTCGCAATGATTATAGCAAGTACAGCCATCAGGAAATCGACTAAAAGTAAGAGAGTTCGCCTTTCACGAGGCCGTAACCGCCACTTAGCTGACGTTGGGGTAGTCTTAACGCCAATCATTTCTTAGGCTCATTCACGTTGGGTTTGACGAGTAAACCCCACAAGAGCGCTGCACCCCACGAAAGATGGATTGTGGCTGTTGCCAGGGGGACTCCAATGGCGAGAGAACCACTTTTATGTTTTAGACTCATCTGGATTCCAAAGGCGATGATAACGATAGTATATAGTATCACAATAATAGCTAACAACCAACGGGCAAGATTCCAACCTAATGAGAGGAATCCTAGACCGAGAAGAGCTAACACAAACATAGGCGGAAGGATCTGACGCCATCGCAATGTCTTTGGATATTTTCGCAGCATTTGTGCTTTCCAATATCCATAACGCCAGTATTGCTTAGACAAGTCCCGAATAGTGGATCGTGCATAGTACTTAGAGTAAATACAAGGATCCATCCAGACCCTACCACCAGATTGTTTGAGGCGCACATTTAACTCGTAATCTTCATTGGTAAGAAGGGTTTCGTCAAACATCCCGATCCTGTTAATTAATTCTTTGCGAAATGCACCAAATGGGACAGTGTCCACTTCTTGAGCAGTACCACCAATTCGATATCGTGCATCCCCAGCAGCAAGTGGATGGGAGGCTACGATCGCGATGGCTTTTGCAATCCAGGTAGATGCTCCAGGTTGTATCTTCCATATCCCACCTACGTTGTCACCCAAACCTTCTTCCAATCCTTCAACACATTTCTGAATGTAATCGTGATTGGGTATCGAATGGGCATCCAATCGAAGGATATATTTGCCTTTAGCGACTTCGATTGCCCGATTTAATCCTGAGGGAATGATACGACGGGTATTATCAATAATTCTAATCTCCAGCTGAGGATGACTTTGTTGAAAATTATTAATCTCTGCTCGCGTGCAGTCCGTTGATAATCCATCTGCAATAACTACTTCAATCTCATCTAACGGATAAGTTTGACGATAAATTGCGTCCAAAAGCTGGCAGATTGTCGCTTGTTCGTTATAACAGGGCACAATCACTGATACATTGATCATTTGAATGGATGTGACATAATGATGTTAGGATTGATATATTGATAGCTTTCAAGAATGTCTCTGGTCTTCAAAGGGTACTCTATTCATTAACGAAATACCAGGGCGATTGCTTCGATTTCTACCGCAGCACCCATGGGTAAAGCAGCAACTTGAACGGTCGAGCGAGCGGGTGGATTTTCCATAAAAAATTCAGCATATATCGTGTTCATACGGGTAAACTCAGCCATATCATGGAGATAAACAGTTGTTTTGACAACCCAATTTAAGGATGATCCTGCATCTTCAATGATGTGTTGGATATTAAGTAAAGCCTGTCTGGTTTCACTTTCGATGCCCCCTTCCACAATATTCCCACTCTCGGGAATGATTCCCAGCTGGCCAGCAGTAAAAATCAATTGATCAGTTTTTATACCAGCAGAATATGGTCCAATCGCTTTTGGTGCTCGAACGGTTTTGATAATATCCTTAATCGGATTAGCCATAATGATCTCCTAAGGTTAATGGTATTTATAAATGCAGAAAATGATAGAAGAATTACTCAAACTTTAGTAATTGAAGAACATCGTCAAGTGCAGCAGTGAAAACCTCAGATAGGATTGCTTCATCGACATGATATGGACCACCAAAAACACCATCCTTATAAAGCTCGCGTGCAAGCTTTGCATTGACCAAGTCTGGTATTCGAGGTTGTATCTTCTCCCCATCTGGGAGGTCTCCCACTCGGGTAAATGGGAATGCCTCAATCCAGGCAGCATGAAAAGAACGAAGCCCATGCTTCATTGCCACCACTTCAACACTACGTCCTTGCCACCATGAATACCATGCTAATTGAAGTTGTGGTAACGTATTTGCCACCTCATAAAGCCTAGCACGAGTAGGATCGTTTCCACCATGACCATTTAGAATCAGGATGCGCTGAAATCCTTGGTATTGAGCTGAACGTATCAAATCCTCAACCAAATCCAATAGTGTAGAAGCTCGTAAACTGAAGCTGCCGGGGTAATCGATAGAATAAGGGGAGATCCCATAGTTGACGACTGGTGCTATCAATACGCCAGTATTTTGGCTGGCAGCATCTGCCAAAGCCAGTGGAATTTTCGAATCAGTTAATAGACTTAAATAGCCATGTTGCTCACAAGCACCTAAAACTAAAATCAATCGGTTTTCATTCTGCAAGTACTTCTCGACGTCAAACCACGATAGGTCTTCAAATCTCATTGCTGAATTCCTTTGGTAAAATTATACATCTCCTGGTTGTAATTTCAAATAATCCTTTCTTTTTGATAGGATGTAATCATAGATAAAATATGATTTTCGATAAGTTGACATGAATTTTACTTATGGTAAAATTATCGAGTTAAATCCTCAGAACCAGCGAAAGTATTTAATTTATGTCTTTGTATTGGCAGCCCGAAATAATTTCCCACTCCCAGGAGGATATACATGCAGAGTGATTGGATATTTATTGGTCTATTTCTGCTCATCGTTGCCTTATTTCCTGGTGCACCCATCTTTTTAGCGGGATTAATTAGTCCACATAGACCAAGCATCCGCAAATCCGAGACATACGAATGCGGCATTGAAACTGTAGGAGATACATGGGTCCAATTTCGTGTGCAGTATTATATTTTTGCTTTGACTTTCCTGGTCTTTGACGTTGAGTTGGTATTTTTATTTCCATGGGCGGTAGCTTTTGGGCAGCTCTCGTTGTTCGGAGTGTTATCAGGGGTGTCTTTTATCCTTATCTTGTTTGCTGAGTTATTGGCTGCTTGGCGAAAAGGCGTTTTGGAGTGGGCATAGTGTTTATTGGGATGATAGGTATAAAGGCTGAAGGAAATATCCCTCAGCCTTTTATTTGTTGATAACATGGTTGTATTAGAAGTAGCTATTCGAGGAGAGCAGGATGTATTTCTTAAGTGATCCGATTACTTTCATCGCAAATTGGTTAGGAAATCTATTGCTCGGTTGGGGAGTAACCCAGCCTGTGGTCACGGTGATATTGAAGTTCATCGGAGCTGGATTGGTGGGTACATTTGGATTTTCCTTGGTAATTTTCACCATCTGGCTTGAACGAAAGTTGTACGGCCGCATCCAGGATCGGTTGGGACCTAATCGTGTAGGTCCATGGGGGATTTTCCAGACATTCCCCGATATGATCAAAATCTTTACCAAAGAATATATTACCCCGGTTGGAGCTGATAAAGTTGTCTACAACTTGGCTCCAATTTTATCGGTATCCGCAGTGCTACTCACATGGGCGGTTATACCATTTGCCCAGACCATCGTGGGCACAGATGTGAATGTAGGCGTGCTTTATCTGGTAGCGGTCGGTGGGATTGGTGCCTTGGGTATTATCCTAGCAGGTTATTCTTCCAATAATAAATATTCATTATTAGGTGCTTTCAGGGCAGTGGCGCAAATCGTTTCATACGAAGTCCCGATGGTTCTGGCATTGTTGGTGCCAGTACTTTTGGGTCGTTCTATGGGAGTGAACAGCTTGGTCAACGCACAAAGCATTTGGTTTGTCATTATGTCTCCAATCGCTGCATTTATCTTTTTCACCAGCTCGATGGCTGAAACTGGGCGAGCCCCTTTTGATTTGTTGGAGGCTGAATCAGAGCTTGTCGCTGGATATCAAACTGAATATTCGGGTTTGAAATTTGGGATGTTTTATGTGGGAGAGTTCCTGCATGCATTTACAATTTCTGCCCTTACTGCAACTCTCTTTCTTGGTGGTTGGCGAGGTCCTTGGGCTGAGCAAATTCCCATTCTTGGTGTAGTTTGGTTCTTTCTTAAAGCATTTATCGTTTATTTTGTTGTCGTATTAATTAGGATTTCGATGCCTCGCTTACGCATTGACCAGATGCTGAATTTCAATTGGAAGTTTCTCACACCCTTGGCGTTGGTATTGCTCGTCGTTACGTCGGTCGTAGATAAACTATTTTATATCATTATCCCGGGATTTAATATTGTGGGTGGCATCATCCCGTGGGTTAGGGCAGGTGTCCATCTGTTGGTAAACGCCATCATTGTATTGATTACCGTCCAGATATTAAAAACTCATCAGATCAAAGGATTACAGGTTGTGCGAAAGCCACGTCCAGTAGCAGTGGCTCCCGAGCCTCCGGCCTTGGTGATTTCATAACATGGAGTAATTATGTATGACGGCTGAGCAACTCATTTTTCTAATTGTAGCTGCGGTCACGCTGGTGGCAGGTATATCGGTAGTCACGAGCCGCAACCTTATTCACTCGGCATTATGGCTGATATTGACCTTATTTGGGGTTGCCATCTTTTATGTACTTTTGGATGCGGGATTTTTCGCAGTCATCCAGGTGATCGTCTATATCGGTGCGATCGCGATCCTATTCATTTTTGCAGCCATGTTAACCAGGCGTGTTATGCAGGATACAGGTCCGCAGACGAATCCCAATTGGTGGTTTGGAGGATTGATCGCTTTATTATTGTTTGCTGGAATAGCATTTGTTCTTATTAATTGGCAAGGCTTTTCATCTTTAGCACCAGAATTAGCAAATCCGTCAGGGCGTATAAATCAGCTTGGATTGGCATTGGTCTCACTAGATCAATACGTATTACCTTTTGAATTAGCCTCGGTATTATTGGTAGCCGGTATGATTGGTGCAATATTTGTGGCCGGAGAAAAGAAGCAATGATCCCCCTTTCATGGTATTTGATGTTCGCAGCTATTCTTTTTTGCGTTGGGATGTATGGTGTTTTGGTTCGGAAAAATGCCATCGCTATCTTGATGGGGATCGAATTAATGCTTAATTCGGTCAATATCAATCTGATTGCTTTCTGGCGCTACCGTTCGTCTGATGGAATTGCTGGTCAGGCATTTGCGATTATTGTCTTTGCGGTTGCAGCCGCGGAAGTGGCAGTAGGACTTGCGTTAATTATCTCAATCTATCGTCGTCGGAGCTCCGTTGTGGCTGATGATATGAATATGCTGAAGTGGTGATCAGAAAGGATAGTTATGTCGATCGAAACAATCGTTTGGCTTCTTCCACTTCCTCCTTTATTAGCATTCTTTCTGATTGTTCTATTCACTAATCGTTCTAAAGCTCTCAGCCATAGTATTGCCATAGGGGCTGCTTTTCTATCGTGGTTGGGAAGCATGGTTGTTTTTTTCCGCGCAATCAGGACAGAACATCTCGGTTCCAATCCATTTACATCCGTTCTTAACTGGTTACCCACGGGAGATAGCTGGTTTCAAATCGGCATCCGCATTGACCCTCTCTCAGCTGGAACCCTTTTCTTTGTCGCATGGACTGTTTTGATGATTTTTATATACAGCGTGGGTTATCATAACTTCGGTCAACCACAAGGCGATCACGATAAACCAGGCTTGCAACCTCACGGTGCGACCATTGCAGATGAGCATGGGCACACACATGTAGTCCCTTCCATTGAACCCATGTATTCACGCTTTTTTGCGTTTATCGGTCTTTTTGCTTTTGGTATGTATACCCTGGTTGTTTCAGACAATCTAGTAACCTTATTTGTTGGTTGGGAAATTATGGGTTTGTGCTCTTACTTGCTGATCGGTTTTTGGTATCAAAAACCTTCCGCCCGAGCAGCCATGATCAAAGCATTCCTGACTACGCGCGTTGGTGATGTATTCATGCTGCTTGGGATTGCATATCTATATTCAGCTATCGGCTCACTCAGTTATTCTGAGATTTTCAAGCCCGAAACCCTGCAAAAACTTGTTTCAACTCCGGCCATCGGTGGTATTCTTGGCCTCTCGGCTGCTGGAATGATTGGTATCCTACTCTTTATTGGAACGGTCGGTAAATCTGCTCAATGGCCACTGCATGTGTGGTTGCCAGATGCCATGGAGGGTCCGACCCCGGTTTCTGCGATGATCCATGCAGCTACCATGGTCTCCGCAGGTGTATACATGGTCATCCGAATGTTCCCATTGCTCCAGGCTGGAAGTGAGGGCGGACATCTGACCCCTGCAATGTCCTTAATGACGGTTATTGGTGCGTTTACTGCAATATTCGCTGCCACTATTGCTATAGCCCAAAATGATATTAAACGCGTATTGGCGTATTCAACTATCTCACAATTGGGATATATGGTTGCTGCTCTGGGAATTGGTGCATATGTAGCCGCAGCATTTCACTTGATTACGCATGCATTCTTCAAAGCACTTTTGTTCCTTGGTTCTGGTTCTGTAATTCATGGCGTTGAGCATGGGGTGCTACATACTGGTGAACACGTCGATCCTCAAGATATGTTCAATATGGGTGGATTGTGGAAGAAAATGCCAGTGACATTCTGGACATTCCTGATTGGGGGCTTCGCGCTTTCGGGATTTCCCTTGGTTACTGCTGGATTCTGGTCTAAGGATGAAATCCTCGCCGATGCATTTGGTAATGGTCACTGGGTAATATTCATCACATTAGCATTAGCAGCCCTTTTAACCGCTTTTTACACCATGCGTCAAATTACTTTAACCTTCCTCGGAGAACCTCGCACTGAGTCTGCTCAGCATGCTCAGGAGACTAGCTGGACAATGACCCTGCCATTGGTGATTCTGGCCATTTTTGCGGTTTCGATTGGTTGGGCAGGAATTTCCGAGTCATTTCCAGTCATTGGTGGACTTCTCCCCAACTTTGTGCATGAATTCATAGGTGGCACTCTCACAAAAGCGCCCGAAATATTACCTTTTAACATCTGGCCGTTGATCGTGTCAATTGCCGTAGCATTGGGTGGTTTAACTTTGGGGTGGTTGGTTTATAGAAATCAAAAAGCAGGTGCAGAGGACCCTTTGAAGATAGCACTTGGGCCTGTTCATACAATGCTGAAGAGAAAATATTACTTCGATGAGATTTACAACAAGATCTTTGTGCGTCCTGCCTATTGGTTAGCGGATAATTTTACCAATCAAATCCTGGACAGGGGAATTATTGACAGTGTCCTTCACTTTATTGTCCGTGTTGCGTCCAATGTTGGCCACATATTCCGAAACTACTTCGACAAGCCCGTTGTAAATGGTTTTGGTGATTTCGTCGGTGAAGGAATCAAAAAAATTGGCCGGGGTTTGAAGTTTATCCAAACCGGAAAAGTACAGCAGTATCTACTTATGGCATTGGTATTGGCTGTTGGTGCAATGTTTTACTTCGTTTTCACGTTTGTTCAGCATTAAGCACCTTACTCTGCTTATATGGTGTAGCAGAGAACTAGGAGTGTATGATGGGTTTTATTACCAATAATATACTATCAATTATTTTGTTTTCCCCGACGCTGGTAGCTTTGGTACTGCTGTTTCTACCTCAGGGAGGGAAAAAGCTGCTCAGATGGGTCACTCTGCTTGGAAGTCTGATACCTTTTGGTTTCTCTTTGTTATTGTGGTTTTCATTCAAGGCTGATACTCCTGGATTTCAGTTTGAAACCCTAACTCTCTGGTATGGTGCGATCAGTTCTTCATTTCACCTTGGGGTGGATGGTCTCTCATTGACCATGGTCTTGTTAACTACCCTACTAACACCTGTTGCTATACTCGCCTCTTTTAGTATTACGGAGCGGGTCAAACCATATATGATCCTGTTCTTGCTGCTCGAAACGGGCATGCTTGGTGTGTTCTTATCGCTTGATCTGCTTTTATTCTTTGTTTTCTGGGAAGTCGGTCTAGTGCCTATGTACTTCTTAATCAACCAATGGGGAAGTGAGAAAGGCGAACGGGAGTTATGGGGTGGACGAAAGGTATCTGCACGCACCTATGCTTCATTCAAATTCATGATATATACGATGGCTGGCTCATTGGGTCTACTTCTCGCCATTCAGATGATTGGTGTTTCATTCAAAACTTATGATTTGACCAAATTATTCAGCCTATTCCCAGCAGTTACCCAATTAGCCAATATCCCCTTAAATTTATCCCTGGAAACAGTTAAAACGATCGCGTTCTGTGCATTCGTGATTGCATTTGCCATCAAAGTTCCAGTCTGGCCATTCCACACCTGGCTGCCAGATGCTCATACTGAAGCGCCTACCGCTGGATCGATGATCCTGGCAGGTGTACTTCTCAAGCTTGGAGCATACGGTTTCTTGCGATTGGTTCTGCCTCTTTACCCCCAAGAAGCTCATCAATATGCAGGGGCGTTGGCTTTTCTGGCTGTCATGGGGATAATCTTTGGGGCCTTGGCGGCTTATGGGCAGGATGATTTTAAACGACTGGTGGCTTATTCCTCAGTTAATCACATGGGATTTGTCGTGCTAGGTATTGCTGCAGCAGCATATGCGGCGGGTTCTAAGGATGCGGTACTGGCACTCAATGGCGCGGTCTTGCAGATGTTTAACCATGGCTTGTCAGCTGCTGCAATGTTCTTTTTGGTGGGAGTGATATATGAAAGAGCACACACCCGAAACTTAAATGATTTTGGCGGATTATTTCCATTGATCCCAGTGTATGGGGGCATCCTGATTTTCACCTCGATGGCCTCCCTGGGGTTGCCGGGATTAAACGGATTTGTGTCTGAATTTTTGGTTGTGCGAGGGTCCTGGCCAATATTCACATTGTTTACAGCTCTATCCATGATTGGATTGTTCTTTACGGGAGCATACATCCTTAAAGGGATTAAAAAAGTTCTACAAGGACCCACCAATGAGCAATGGATTGGGCACATTACCGAAATCAATTTGCGGGAAATCATTGTCATCAGTCCGCTAATGTTTTTGATGTTATGGATCGGAGTTTGGCCGGCTTGGATTTTAGGTGTAATTAATTCCGCAATGCAAGTGTTATTCAAGGGGTAGGGGATTGAACAAGATTAAGATGTCTTGTTCTGTATCCAGTAACCTGCTTTTGAGGTGAATCATGCATTTTCCAATTCTTAGCGTCATTGTCCTCACGCCTATTACCGCAGGAATGCTGATCTTATTAATACCAAGCGACCGCAAGAACATAGTGCGTTATGCTGCACTAGCTGCTGCAACCATCGCCTTGCTGCTTTCTGCTTGGGTTTATTTTAGTTACGATATCTCTACTAGTGGTTATCAGTTTATCGAAAAATACAACTGGCTACCTCAATTAGGTATTTCTTATTATGTTGGGGTAGATGGGATGAACGCTCCGTTGGTGCTACTGACCGGTGTAGTCATGTTCACTGGCGTTTTGATCTCCTGGGGGATTGACGATCGCCCCCGTGAATTCTTCGCGTTTCTCTTCATTTTAGCCAGCGGTGTATTTGGAGTTTTTGTCGCACAAGACTTATTCATGCTGTTTTTTTTCTATGAAATTGCAGTTTTCCCGATGTACTTGCTGATATCCATTTGGGGTTGGATAAAAACCCGTGAATATGCAGCCATGAAGCTTACCCTGTACTTGTTCATCGGTTCGGTTGTCTCCCTGGTTGGGGGGCTCGCAATGTATTTCGGATCTGGGAAAAATACTTTTGATATGATCCAGCTTTCACAATCTAATTTTTCTGAGAGTTTTCAAGTATTTTGGTTCCCATTCGTATTCTTTGGTTTTGCTGTGCTGGGAGGTATATTTCCGTTCCATAACTGGAGCCCTGATGGCCACGTCGCAGCACCAACCGCAGTTTCCATGTTTCATGCAGGCGTCCTTATGAAGTTGGGCGCATTTGCCGCTTTGCGGGTCGGTATCATGCTGCTGCCAGTTGGTGCACAACATTGGCGTTGGTTGATTCTGGTCTTAGCACTGGTCAATATTGTCTATGGCGCCTTTATTGCCATGGTTCAAACAGACTTCAAATATGTCATTGGTTTCTCCTCAGTGTCGCATATGGGTTTGGTCATGCTTGGATTTGCCACTTTGAATAAAACAGGCTTGATTGGATCAGGTATACAGATGTTCTCACATGGGGTCATGACGGCTCTATTCTTTGCTGTTGTCGGTATGGTTTATGATCGAGCTCACACCCGGGAAATAGGTGAATTGGGAGGCTTCTCGAAAAAGATGCCTTGGGTGGCGGTTGCATTTATCATTGGCGGTTTGGTTTCGATGGGCATGCCGGGTCTTTCAGGATTTGTAGCTGAGTTCCCCATCTTCATGGGTGTCTGGCAAGTAATGCCAATTATTGCAATTATTGCTTCGATATCTATCGTGATAACTGCATCCTATATCATCCGCATCATTGGGCGGGTCTTTTTCGGTCCAATTTCGGAGGAATTCGACCATCACGTTGGTGATGTGACGATTAAGGATAAAGTTGCCCTGACGATATTGTGTGTCATCATGATCACGGTTGGTGTATACCCATCCATCATGAGCAACCTGGTCTCATCAGGTGTAGACAGGATCCTCAGTCTGTTCGGAGGTGCATAAATGGTTATCGGTAGCTTCGAACCGACGATGGTTTTAGCAATCCTACCGGAAATTTTTCTGGTCGTTTTGGCAGGATTGATCCTGACTGTAGATGCGATCTGGAAGACGGAGACAAAACGAAACCTCGGGTGGTTAACCGCCGGTGGATTATTAGTTATTATGATGGTCAGTTTCTTTGTGGCGATCCCGCAAGCGGAAGACCGATTAATTTTTGGGGGCATGATTCGTCAAGACTGGCTTAGTTTCTCTTTCAATATTTTGTTCATGTTTGCTGCGGCGATCACTGCCTTATTTGCCATGGGTATGAAGGGAGTTGGACAGAAAGGTGAGTTTTTTGTTTTAATGCTGATCTCCACCTTAGGTATGAGCTTGATGGCTTCTGCGGCAGATATCATTATGCTTTATCTTGCCATTGAAACTACCTCCATACCAATGTACATTCTGGCTGGTTTCATGACGCGGGAAGATAAATCCACAGAATCAGGGTTTAAGTACCTGCTGTTTGGCGCCGCGACATCGACAATCATGTTATATGGTTTCAGCTTAATATATGGCTTTACTGGTCAAACGAATATCTATCAGGTCGCGCTCAGTTTTTATAACATACAGTTCCCGAAAATTGCGGTAATTGGTAGCCTGCTGCTTATTCTGGTGGGTTTTGGCTTTAAGATCTCTGCGTTCCCATTCCATTTTTGGGCACCTGACGTTTATGAAGGTGCCCCAACACCGATTACTGGATTTCTATCCACAGCCTCGAAAGCTGCTGGTTTCGTAGTTATTTTAAGGGTATTAGTCGCAATTTTCACTCCTTCTGCAACACCTGATTGGATAAACATGCTGGCAATTGTATCTGTGCTCACCATGACGGTTGGGAACGTCCTGGCATTGGTGCAGAAAAACATCAAACGCTTGTTGGCATATTCGTCGATTGCCCATGCTGGATATATCCTTATTGGGGTAGTTGCAATCTCGCAATTAGGCTTGACGAGTGTGGTTTTCTATCTGGTTGCGTATTTGATCACCAATTTGGCTGCCTTTGGCATTGTGGTAACATTTTCGCAGGTGGTTGGTTCAGATGAGATTTCAGCCTACTCAGGCTTAAGCAGGCGAAAACCATGGCTGGCATTGGCGATGTTAGTTGCTTTTTTGTCTTTGGCGGGAATGCCACCACTGGCAGGGTTTGTAGCGAAAATTTTTGTATTTGCTGCAGCAGTCAAGGTTGGTCTCATCTGGTTGGCTTTTGTAGGTGTGCTTAATTCCATCGTAGGTCTATACTACTACTTGACTGTATTAAAATATGTTTATCTATTCCGCTCAGACGATGAGGACAAACCATTACCCATCTCTAGATCATATGCGATCGCATTATCAATCTTGATTTTTGGTATTATCCTTGTTGGTACTTTATTTGGACCTTGGTTCAATTTGTCGACTAAGATTGCTTCATCGTTATTCTAAGATGACATTAAAGACGAAATGGTATGATTACATAGATTCGATGGATACTGTTGACGGCAGGAATACCAATATGATAAAATCTGCCCGCTATGAGCATCAGTAATCAGCCTTCTGGGCCACCAAATAAGTCTCAGGCCGGTCCTAATTTAGCTGTATATTCGGTTGGTGGTCAGATTGGTTGCGCAACCCTCATCATTGTGTTAGTATCATTGTTTGCTGGTATTGGGTTGGATAAGTTATTAGGCACGAAGCCAATTTTTACCATCATATTTACCTTAGGTTCTGCACCGTTTTCGCTCTTCCTCACTTATAAGTTGGCGATGCGGGCAGTGAACAGTATTAATCCGAATAAGCCGGTGGCTACCCAACCAAAGCCAGTGGAGGAGGAAGAGAAGCGTGAGTGAAGAAAAACCGAAAAAGCGATTTGGTGTAAAACGCTGGATCATTCTAGCATTAATCGGTGTGGGTATTTATGCTGCCTTTATCGGGCCATCAATTTTAAAGCCGGTGAGTCCGGTGGTGATACTGGCAGCTGAACCGACGGGACTTCATATCGGCAGTTTCCAAATCACCAATTCAATATTGGCAACATTGCTCACGGATGTTATCTTGATCATCATCGCATTCGGCGCATATCGTTTCGTAAAGAGCGGTAAGTTGGTACCAAGCGGTTTTTACAACGCATTTGAAGCTATTTTTGAGTTCTTATGGAACAGTGTTGAAGGCTCGGCTGGAAAATGGGCCAAGAGAATATTTCCCATCCCAGCTACCATTTTTCTGTTGATCTTTTTTGCGAATATGGTCAAGCTTGTGCCTGGCTTTGAGAGCATCGGACGCATAGAGCAATCTCCAACTGGTAGTGGCTATGCACCCGTAACCTTGTTTCATATTGGAAGCATTGAAGTAGTAACTGTGGATAAGTCGCAGCCAGTGATTGCTGCTACATCAGAAGGAGGAACAGGCGAGGAATCTGCTAGCACGAGTTGCACAGCTTGTGCTATTGTCCCGTTTTTACGCGGCTCTGCCACTGACTTGAATTTCCCCTTAGCTCTCGCCATCATCACGGTTATCCTGACCCAGGTCTATGGAGCATGGGCAATCGGACCAGGCTATTTCTCCAAGTATTTCCAGGTGAAGCAGCTGGTTTCCGGAGGCATCTTCGGTATGATCAATTTTGCGGTAGGTATCCTGGAAGCTATCCTCGAGTTTGCCAAAGTCCTTTCGTTTACCTTCCGTCTATTTGGCAATATTTTTGCTGGAGCTTTACTCCTTTCCATCATTGGGGCGTTGGTAGCAGTTGCCATTCCACCATTTTTATATGGGTTTGAAGTATTTTTTGGTACCATCCAGGCTTATGTGTTTTTCTTGCTAGCCACAGTATTCATCAGCAGTGCCACCATTGCGCATATTGGTGAGCATCATTAATTGATATTATTATGAGAAGGAGTTTATTAAGATGAATGATCCCGTCGCTTTTGTGTCAGCTTTAAAATTAGTAGGTGCAGGTCTGGCTATGGCAGGAGCTATTGGTGCTGGTATTGGTGTAGGCTTGGCTGCCTCTGGTGGTGTGCAGGCTATGGGACGCAACCCAGATGCAGCTGGTATCATCCAGACGAATATGATCCTGGGCATGGCATTCGCTGAAGCAGTCGCGATTTACGCCATGGCTGTCGCCTTGATCATCATCTTCGTGGGCTAATACTCCTGGGAGCACATCGTCTATGGAAAAACTAGGTATAAGCTTAGGTTATATAGTGTTCCAAATCTTTAATTTCTCAATTATCTGTATTCTTTTATATGCCTGGGCATATAAACCCATTCTTAAGATGCTTGATAATCGCAAGCAGAAGATTGCCCAGGGATTGGAAGATGCTCGCATAGCTAGTGAAGCCAGGGCGAATGCAGAGCAGGATGCTGCGAAGCTCATGGCGGAAGCTCAAAATAAAGCCAACCAGGTGGTGCGTGAATCAACTGAGCGCGCTGAGACTGCTGCTTTAGAAATACGTACAACAGCTGAAGCAGATGCTACCAAGGCACGTGAAGCTGCTCTGGCTGAAGTTCATGTAGAACGAGATCGCATGCTCGGTGATTTGCGTTCTCAAATCGCTGCTTTGGCAATCGCAGCAGCTCAAAAATTAGTGGGTGAGTCGCTGGATGAAAAACGTCAACACGCATTAATCAATGAGTTCTTCTCAGGTGTAAGAGCTGGTAAAGTGGAAGTCTTGGAGGGAGCAAGTATCAGTGGTGCATCCGCTGAGGTCACCAGCGCACTACCTCTTTCATCCGAGGAGATGGATGCTGTTAAGGAAGACGTCCTCTCAAAAGTAGGCAGCCAAGCAACCGTCTCGTTTCGTGTCGATCCGAACATCCTAGGGGGCTTGGTCATTCGTGTGGGAGGTAAAGTTTTGGATGCCTCGGTGGCAGGTCAGTTGGAATCGCTGCGCCAATCCATCTCCTAAAATCAGAACTCCTTTGCTATTAGGGTCAGGTTTGTTGATGAAATGATATTTTCTGTGGTAGGATTAGCTTAACATTTCGATTTGGCGACGCCCTGGGTAATTACCCAAGGGCGTCTTGATTATGTATCATGAAACTATCTGAGCTTATTAGCGGATTTCCATTTCCTTACAACCTGACCGATGGGGATGCTGAAATCGCTGGTATTACATCTGATTCAAGGTTAGTTCAACCTGGGTATTTATTCTTCGCTTTGGAAGGTGGAACTACTGATGGCCATAACTATGTTACGGCTGCCTTGGAAGGTGGTGCAACAGCCATTGTAGGCACAAAACCTTTGACGGGTTTGAAGGTGCCGTACCTCCAAGTCAATGATAGCCGAGTGGCGTTACCTCATCTTGCTGCTGCATTTTATGGGTTCCCGGCTCGCAGATTGATCATGATTGGGGTGACAGGTACAGACGGGAAAACCACTACCACCAATTTGATCTACCAAATCCTACAGGCTGCTGGGTTTAAATCCGGGATGATATCGACGATTAATGCTGTGATTGGTGAGCAGGTATTGGATACTGGTTTTCATGTGACGACCCCTGATGCACCAGATGTACAACGATATCTGGCCCAGATGGCCGCTGCAGGGCTTACCCATGTAGTTCTGGAGGTCACATCCCATGGGTTAGCTCAATATCGGGCTGATGCATGTGAATTCGATGTGGCTGTGGTCACAAATATCACCCATGAACATCTAGATTATCATGGCTCATACGAAGAATACCGTTCAACTAAGGCACGCTTGTTCATGAGCCTGGGGTCCACCTTGCCCAAATTGCAGGGCAACCCAAGAAAAGCGGTATTAAATCGGGATGATTCCTCCTTCGATTATCTCTCTCAAATTTCAACTGGGACTTTACTATCCTATGGATTTCATCCTGATGCAGAAATCCGGCCTGTGAAGATCAGGCACGAAACAGATGGATTGAGCTTTTTTACTACCGGAATAGGACAGCAGTTCCCTATAAATTGCCGTTTGTTAGGTGACTTTAATATCTCGAATTGCCTGGCAGCCATCACCGCCACTGTGTTTGCCTTAGGTGTGAGCCCTGAAGCTGCCCAAGCTGGGATTTCATCTTTACAAGGCGTTCCAGGCAGGATGGAAAGGATAAATCTGGGGCAAAACTTCACAGCGATTGTGGACTTCGCCCACACACCCAATGCGCTACAACAAGCGCTCCAATCTGTTCGCCAGCTTACCCATGGAAGAGTGATAGCCATTTTTGGTGCTGCCGGGTTACGCGACCGCCAGAAACGCAGGATGATGGCTGAAACCTCAATTGAGCTGGCTGACTTGACTATCTTGACCGCTGAAGACCCCCGCACAGAGTTACTGGATGACATCCTGGCAGAAATGACCGCTGGAGCTATCAGTAGGGGAGGGGTCGAGGGGATGACATATTGGCGGATACCAGATCGGGGAGAGGCGATACGATTTGCCATCTCGATGGCACAACCCGGCGACGTAGTCATAGCCTGTGGAAAGGGGCACGAGCAATCGATGTGCTTCGGGGAGATAGAATATCCCTGGGATGATCGCACAGCTATGAGGGCAGCACTTTCAGAGCATTTAGTAATCCCTGGTCCCCATATGCCATATCTGCCTACACAGGATCTGTAATCAGTCTTATTTATCCTAGGAATCCGACTTCTACTATAACAACGAGCTCAAATCGATACCCCGTTCTTCAGCACGTTGCCTGCCCCAATCTACAATGCTGACCGGTACAGGCTTTATCTCTTCTTCCGGACGGCGGACAAGCACCAATGCATGATCTGGGCATGCATCAACACATACTCCACACCCGACGCAACGCATCCTATCAATGACAGCAAAATCACCTAGACTAAGTGCAGTAAACTGGCAACTCTCCACGCACAACCCACAGGCATTACATAAGCTTTCATCCACCGTGTTGATGAAAGCTGAGCTGGCAACGACATTGGAAATGCCCAGCTCTGCCATGCCACGCAGGATACCGCAGGAGCATGTGCAGCAATTGCATATATACCAATCGCAGATATTCTTGTCACCGGTTTGATTATTGCTTACGCAGTGGACCAGACCTGCTTTCTCAGCTCGCCGAAGTGTGTCATAAGCCTCAGCCTTGGTCTGGGATTTAATTTCGGATGAATTAGAAAACGCATCTGGAGATAGGCTTAAGACCATACACACATCCAGTGGGTGTTTGCACGGCTTACCAATGTAAGCTGTTTGGGTGCGACACATGCAATTAAGCACTCCCCAGGATTTAGCCTGTTCGATAATCCAAGCAGCTGACTCGTATGGGGCGACTTCCATATTCATTTTTATACTTTCACCTACCGGGACTACCCGATGAAAAGGAGGTTGCATTCCCATTACTTGGACAAAAGAACGTTGATAGTAAACTTCATATAGCTGGGCAAACTCCTTACTAAATCTACCCGCCTGGTTCTCAGCGATACCAACAATAAAAGGAAGCAGCCCATATCCAAGCCCTCCCTCAGTTCTGTTAGCTTTGATCAAACCCTTCTTCGCCATGGTTTTTAGCATTTCCCTGGTGGGACCGTACTCACGTCTCAACCGTTCTGTGATTTCTGCTGCGGTTTCGAGCGACATGCGCAGCTGGGCTGCGAGATCGGCTTCCTCCGGTGTGAATAAAGCAGCCAGCATTTTGAGCTCTGATCCATCATCTGTGGGTGGGAATCCGTTGGGTAGATTGTCCAACCGTTCTGCTAACCGTTTGTATGGGTCACTTGCTATCATCGTATTCACCTCACCATTAGATTTTTGATAGTCGTTTGAACTCATCCCTAAATTTTTGCTCCAAATTTCGCTTTTCACCATGGCTTAGAAAGCTGCCGTGAATGGCATTCAGACTGATCCGCTCCAGCTCGACTTGTGTAAAGCCAAATTCCTTAATCAGTACCTGGTATTCGTGGTTTAAATCGGTTCCAAACATAGGTGGGTCATCTGAGCCGATAGTCAGTACTAGATCTGCATCCCATAGTTTTCGAAGTGGGTGGTGAGCATAGTCGGGATAAACCTTCAGGCAGATATTGCTGGTGGGGCAGATTTCAAGCGGTAAGGAGTTCGCCTTAAGATATGCAATTAATGTAGGATCTTCAATACTACACACTCCGTGCCCAATCCGCTCAGCGTGTAGTAATTTTATCGCAGACCATACACTTTGGGGACCAGAAATCTCGCCAGCATGAGGAACCCGGTGTAGATTCTCACTTTTAGCGCGTTCGAACGTGTCCACAAACAGTTCGGGTGGGAACCCGGCTTCACTGCCACCCAACCCAAGGGCAACAACTCCCAATTCCCGGGCTGCCAGGGCGATATCAAGTACAAGTACCTGTGTATCAGGTAAATTACGTACGATATCAAAGACCCACTGCCACCAAACCCCAAAATCAGCGTGAGCTTGTTCTCGACCGGCGTTCAAACCTTGGAGGATTTCCTGCCAGGAGAGATGCGTCATCCTGGTATTAGTCAGGATGGTGAAAGTCACCTCAGCATAGCGAATATTTTGCCTGGCACACTCACTTCCATATTCATAAGCGATCAAGCGATAATCATCCGGGGTGCGCAGACAACTGGTGATCATGGTGTAGGTTTCCAGAAATTGGTCAAATGTCCGGAATTTGTAGATTTCTGCCAATCCGGCTTCGTTGTTAGCCGGTAAGCTGACGTGGTTACGCTGAGCCAACTTGATCAAAGTGCGGGGCAGGATCGAGCCTTCCATGTGAATGTGCAACTCAACTTTTGGCATGCGTTGAGCGAATTCAGTAAGGTCCATTTTATTAAAAAACAGATTGCTTGATCACCCGACGAGATTTTTATCCATCAGGGATTGCATCGTGTGGTAATCCTGGGTGCTGGCAAACTGGCGTATTTGCTCAACACGCTTGGCGATCATGGGATGGGAGGCTAACAACTCTTCCAAGTTCTGCATGATGTCATCATCTTCAGACTCGAGATGCTGAATGGCAGCTTGCATCCCAGCCTGGGTGCGAGCAGCGGGACCAGCTTCCAGTTTGACCAGGGCAGTGATAGCTTTATTGGGTCTGCCACACGCCAGAACACCTGCCCGATCTGCAGAATACTCGCACGCCCGATTCCACCAGCGGAATGCCAATTCCATTGTAGCGGCAGCGCCGAGAGAGCTCGGAATACCAGCCATCCCACCCACCAGGGTATTCAGCCAGGTGTGCCCGAGTTTCATGTGTCCCATCTCATGACCCAAGATGAATTGAATCTCATCCTGATCCATGATCTTGAACAGGGATGAGTATAGTACGATGGCTTTAGGTGAGTCCATCCCGAAGGTGTAAGCGTTCAACTGGTTGGAAGGGACGACAAAAACGTTCACCGGCTCCACCTGCAATCGAGCATAGTTTGCCCGAAGTAAGGGAATCATCTCTGGTACAGTTTGCGGAGTGACTTGTTGCGCTTGAGAGAGTAATTCTTGATGCTTGCCCCGGCTGGCGAAATAACCCATGATCACCACCAAGGGTATGAAAATGGCGCTGGTACACACTGTAGCAGCAGCAGTGAAGGCGATGACCAGCAACACAACTATGATTGTCGCTATCAGAATTAGATACTCATAAGGATAACGATAGCCGGTAGTGGAAAACTTGGCACCCATGGTTTTGATTTTAGCATAAAAAAAATGAAAACCCGTTTTCTATTCGAAAACGGGCATTAGTTCAATATTAGCGTCGATCGCGTCGATCGCGATTGCCGCCATTGTGAGGTGGGCGTCGCCTGTCACCACCTCCACCGCGCGAGCCTCCTGATCTTCCACCAGAGGGGCGGTCGTGCGTCAGAGCTTCTTCAAGGGTCCAACCCTCGAGGACTGCCTGGCGGGATAGACGAATTTTGCCAGTGTTATCGATATTGGTGATCATGACAGTAATCTCATCGCCCACCGAGACAACATCCTCAACCTTATTGACGCGTTCGCTATCGAGCTGGGAGATATGCACCAAACCATCCTGGTTGGGTAGGATCTCAACAAAAGCACCAAAATCGGTTGTGCGCACCACGCGACCGGTGTAGATACGCCCGATAACCGGTACTTCAGTGATCTCTTCGACCATCTCACGCGCCTTTTCGGCTGCCGGACCATCAGTTGCGGCGATATAAACCGTGCCATCTTCTGCGATATCAATCTTGACACCAGTTTCTTCCTGGATGTTGCGGATAATCTTACCACCCGGACCTATTACCGCTCCAATCTTATCAGACGGGATATGCAGTACGGTGATGCGTGGGGCAAATGATTTGAGCTCCTTGCGCGGCGCGGGGATGATCTCCAGGATTTTATCCAGGATGAACAGACGTGCCACACGGGCCTGCTCGAGAGCCTCTGACATTATCTCAGACGTGATCCCCTTGATCTTGATATCCATTTGCAGAGCGGTGATGCCGTCGCGAGTTCCTGCGACTTTGAAATCCATATCGCCCAGATGGTCTTCCATACCCTGGATATCAGTCAAAATGGAATAGCGGTCAGCTTCCTTGATCAATCCCATTGCGACACCTGCGACTGGAGCCTTGATGGGTACACCCGTATCCATAAGTGCCAGGGTTGAACCACACACTGAGGCCATGGAGGTGGAGCCGTTTGAGGAAAGCACCTCGGATACCAAGCGCAGGGTGTAGGGGAACTCTGTTTCGGATGGGATGACTGGCAGGAGGGCACGTTCTGCCAGAGCACCGTGGCCTACCTCGCGACGGGAGGAACCGCGCAATGGGCGGACTTCACCTGTCGAGAAGGGTGGGAAGTTGTAGTGGTGCATGTAACGCTTGGCTTCCGTCCCCGTCAGGCTATCGATTTCCTGGGCATCGCGTGGTGTTCCGAGCGTTGCCAGGGTAAGCACCTGTGTTTCACCTCGAGTGAACAAACCCGAGCCGTGAGCCCGTGGGCTAAGACTAACTTCACCCCAGATGGGGCGGATATCGGTCAAGCCGCGTCCATCGGGACGCAATTGGCGTTCGAGGATGCGCTGCCGAACCACACTTTTCAAGGTTTCATCGAAGGCTTCGATGGCACTCGGGATGAGCGCTTCATCCTGTGTGGTCAGCTCAGCGACGATTTCCTGCTGTAATTCAGAAATGGCGGTATTTAGCTCAGCTTTGGTGTGCGGAGTATCCAGTGCATCGATTAGCCGGGTGGTAGCTCGCTCATTGACCGGGGTTTGGATGGCTTCTGCCAGGATGAAGGGTGGGTATGATTGCTTGGATTTACCAATTTCTCGCGCCATCTGCTCCTGGATGTCAATCAATGGTTGGATGGATTGATGACCAAAGTTCAACGCATCCACCATAACCGTTTCAGGTACTTCTTTAGCCCCACATTCGACCATCAGGATGGCGTCGCGTGTTCCGGCAATGCGCAGATCCAGATCGGAACTGTCTTGATCGGAAGCGGTGGGATTGACGATGAATTGATCATTGATGCGACCGATGCGAACTGCGGCAACCGGTCCACCCCAAGGGATATCTGAGATCATCAAAGCCGCAGAAGCAGCATTGATGGAAAGGATGTCAATCGGGTTCTCCCCATCCACTGAGAATGAGTACAGGATGATCTGGACGTCATTCCGCATGTCTTTGGGGAAGAGCGGGCGTAATGGTCGATCGGTGAGGCGTGCGATGAGGATGGCTTCCTCGGATGGTCGTCCTTCACGGCGGAAGAACGAACCAGGGATACGCCCCCCGGCGTACATGCGTTCCTCATAATCTATGGTGAGGGGGAAATAATCGATCCCAAGGCGAACCTCGGGGCTCATGGTGGCGGCAGCGAAGATCATCGTGTCGCCCAGGCGGACGGTGATAGCACCACCCGCCTGACCGGCAAGTGTGCCGGTATCGAAGGTGATGGGCTTGCCACCGACCATCGAGCTATATTGTTTTAATTCAGGTTTCATTTTTCAGTTTCTCCTTATATTATTGCGCCTAACAGGTCAGAAACTGAGAGTTAGCGACAACGGAGTGCAGGCAGCATCGCAACGCTGCCCAATTTAGTCAGACGGCTATTAAATGCCGCCTGATATGTGTTGTCGTTATCCATCAATTCCCGACCTGAGGCTGGTTAAAATTCTCCCATGAAAAGAGTAGACAGGAAAGCTTGTCCCCCATCTACTCAAGGGTGGGCTAAAGCTATTTGCGGCGGATGTTCAGCCGGTCTGTGAGCGCCATATAGCGCTGGTAATCGTTGCGCCTGATGTAGGCGAGTAGTCGTCGGCGTTGCCCCACCATCTTGAGTAATCCACGACGAGAGCTCTCATCGTGCTTGTGCTCACGGAGATGCTCAGTGAGCTCGGAAATGCGGTTGGATAAAAGTGCAACCTGCACTTCCGGTGAACCAGTGTCGCCCTCATGACGGGCGAAAGTTTCCATTGTTTTTGCTTTTGTATCCTTATCCATGACATCTGCTCCAATTTATATTTTATTGTGCTTCTAGCAGGTCTCCAGCACAGCAGCCGTTGCCGCCGGGTGGTCTAGTCAGCGGGGGGATTATACCAGAGAGTGGGGGAATCGGCAATTAAGATCCCATGAGCAGGCGGGAAAGAAACCGCAGATCAACGCAGATAAATAATTTTAACCACAGATGAACACAGATAAACGCAGATGAAGAAATAACCACAGATCAACGCAGATAAATGCGGATGAAGAAATAACCACAGATCAACGCAGATAAACGCGGATAAAAAAATATTTAATGAATTCATCATGGTGAACATATCAGGGTAAAAAAGAAGAATAACGCTGATAAAAAAAATCACCATAAAGGTACGCTTACGATAAATGTATGAAGATTATGCAATAAACGCCATTTGTTGCAAAGGATGCAAAAGGAATATTCACGTAAAAACTCCTTTTAAGACTGGATCGTTGATCCCGGCAGTCCAATGAAAGATAGGAATTGAATTCGGAATATTCAAATGCATTCAATTCAGTTCTGTTGATAAAGCTGTAGTTTCTGAGAGCACAGAGAGCAATTTCCTTGGCATGTAAAGAGCATAGCCGGAAGGAAGGTGGGGACTATTCGTATGCGGGATAAACGAAAGGGAACGAAACTGATCCCAAGTGGTATAAGTCGGTGATATACGGAAAGAAGACATAATAAGTCACCTGTATGTAATTACTCACCCATCCCCCCTTTATCCCCCCTTCCCAAAACTTGTTTGGGAAGGGGGGAAAGAGGACGGAAAACAGGAATCCGCAGGGAAAACCACCTGCGGATTCCT
>Ga0153916_10000143_pt1 | contig 41789 bp, 27 predicted proteins | sample Opewatmetagenome_FD_109642 | JGI IMG/M metagenome (GOLD analysis project Ga0153916, IMG submission 109642) | Freshwater wetland microbial communities from Ohio, USA - Open water 3 Core 3 Depth 4 metaG | ecosystem: Environmental > Aquatic > Freshwater > Wetlands | place: USA: Ohio, Lake Erie...
AGCCCCGCCTTGTTCAGCGCGTCCGCCGCCCGAAGCACGTCGATCAATGCCGGCGTCGGCTCCGCACGCGGCGCAACAGGCGCAGCGCGCGCCTGGCTCGTGGGTGCCGCGTGCGCTCCAAGAGCTCCGGGGGCCGCGAGCCTTCCAACGACCAGGCAGGCGACGACGCCAATGATGATCAGCGGACTGACACGACCCAGAGCAAGCAGAAACCCTGTCCAGGGCGGCGCGTCCTGACCCGACTCGCGCCCATCGCTGTGTCCACGCACGTCCATGCTCCTCAGGATTACGCGTCATCCTGTCACCCACGCGTCGATGGGAAACATAGGCGGAACCCCTCGGGTGTCCCGGACGAAGTCTCGATACGGGTCTCAAAACGGGAATCGCGGTCTTACCTGATGCTGGGGACCGGCTCGCGGGTGCTTCGAATCCGGCAGCAGGTCAGAGTGAGGCTACTCCGCGGGTGGGCGCCACGAGCCTGGCGCCGAACGCCGGACCGGGACCGATTTCAGACATCGTGCGAGCGACAGTCTCACGCAGATCCAGCGGGTGCATCACAAGATGCTGGAGCAGGCGCGCGAGCCGTCATCAGTGTGTCCGGGCGTCACTTAGGCGTTCTAACCGGTCACGCCTAGCATCGGCGCCACTCCGCGACGCTCACGGAAACGCGAGCGTCCCTGCTGCGACCATACTATTGTTTGGGAGGACCCACGCGCACGCAGTAGAGGTGGGCAACGTCCGCAAGCTCCTTCGGACGCGGGCTGGGACAACCCGAGTCATCCAGACCTTCTCCGCTCTCCATGGACATGTAGAGCGTGTAGCTCAATCCGTCCGACTGATACCAGTAGCCGTTGACAGCGGGCTTTCCGCGTGGATCCATCGGCACCGGGCTCAGGTAGGGCGCGAACTTGCAGCCGGCGTCGGTCGCCGCGTCCGCGCACAGCGTCTGGACGCCGCCGTTGGCAGTGTACGGATACACCTTGTGATCCCGGTAGTACTGGAACGACGCCTGCGTGATCTTGTAAGCGTCGATGCCGCGCCCCAGGTCGTGGTAATGCGCCATGGGATCCGGCGTCGGTGTCGAGGCGGGCGTCTCATCAGCGGGAGCGCCACGCGTCTCGTCCGCCGCGACGACCATCGCGCTTGTCAGTCCGTTGTCCGGCTCGAGTACGATCGCGGCGGCCAGCGCCAGTACCGCACCCGCCAGCGCGCACACCGGCAGCACGTACCAGGGATCGGTGAGCCTGTCACGCCATGTGATTCGCACAAGTCCCTCCAGTATGCCCGATCCGCCTCTCCGTGCGGCGTTCCATGCTCTCCCGAGAACAATAACGGTCAGCCGTCAACGACGTGTCAATTCGGCGTGCTGCCGCCGCGCCTGACCCGCAAACGACGGCAGGCAGCTGAACGCGCACGAGGCGCGACCGCCGGCAAATCCGGTGTTGGCACCCTTCGGCCCCGTCTCCTTCAACGGTGTTCGTTGACAGGACACTCTGGTCGTGTGCCGCCGAGAGATCCATCGACTACCGATGGCATATACTTGGCCAAGAGCGAACGTGCCCTGTAGCGCGCCACGCCCCGCATTCATGAGGGAGTTCACCGTGCCCCATCGATCACGACCTTTATCTCTGGCCCTGGCGGCTGTGGTACTGCTGGCGGCGGCCACCGCACCACACCTAGCGCACAGCCAGAACCAGCAGGCGACCGTCACGGTGGTCGCGCCGAAGAGCGTCGGAGCGTCGGCGAAAAGCGTCGAGATACAGATCAATGTCGAAAATGCCTCGAACCTCGCGGGCTTCCAATTCGTCCTGAACGTAAACTCACAGGTACTGCAGCCTGTCTCCGTTGACAAGACCGGATTCCTCACGCAGAGTGGCCGGGAGATCCTCTGCCAGAACCCGACGATCGAATCCGGAGCGGTCCGTTTCACGTGCGTGACACTGAGAGACACCCCGCCTGGTGTCGACGGCTCCGGCACGTTGGCCGTCGTGACGCTGAAACCTTCAGGCAAGGGCACGTCGCCCCTCGCTCTCTCCCACGTGAAGTTGGTCCACCCGGACGGCAGCGAGTTGCCGAGCCGCACGGTCGACGGCAGCCTCAGCATGGGCAGCCACGGCTGGTTCACCTGGTGGCGTGCCGCGCTCATAGCTGGCGCGGGGGTACTCTTCCTGATTCTGCTGACGGCCTTCATCTGGCGGCGTCGCGCCAGGCGGGCACGCCCCCAGGGCGAGGGCGGTCTCGTCGATACCGTGATGTGACGGCGTGTTCTCCTTTCCGGCGCGGACAACGATGAGTAGGCCATCAGGATGACGGATGGACACTGCCGCCAGGCGTCGCCGCTCCTGCGGGCACACGTTCACCCCGAACGACGAGACGCTTATCGTACTGGTGCGTCGCCGGGTTGAAGGTGCCGGTGCACGTGATGAGCGTCACGGACTCCACAGGCGTAGGCCCGATGATCTGCTCGACCGGGGCGGTCTCGTCGTCGAAGGCACCCTTCCCGGTCACGCGATACTGGTAGACGCTCCCGTCTTCGAGGCGGACCTCCATGAGGTCATCCGGCTGAAGTTTCCCCAGGTTCCAAAACACGGCCGGGCCGAGGCCTCGGAAGTCGACGTGCCCGGAGAACACGACGTTCCCGCCAGATCCCGGGCGCGCCGCGAAGTCGTACCACGCCACGTCGAACCCGTTGTTCGGCACCTCCATCACGCCGTCCGCGCCGACGCCCTTCACGACGACCTTGGCGTCGACGCCGATGCTCGGGATGATCAGCCGGGCGATCGGCGGGCCGCTGGGCGGCGTCCCTGTCGGGACGCCGGACGAGGGCGTACCAGATTGCACAATCGACCCAACGTTGAAGGCGGTGCCCGTTTCAGGCGTGCTAAAGACAAGCGTATCGAAGTAGCCGATCGACTGGAGGAGGAACAGGATCGCGGCCGCTGTCATGCACAGCGTCCCGAGCCCCAGCGTGCCAAGGGAAGGAATCGTCCAGCCGACTCGCCGTTCCGTCACGAAAGCTCCTCCGCCCGCAGCGTCCTCAGCCAACGATCGAGCCCGTCCAAGGACACGAGCGAACGCCTCTACACCCCGAACGCCTGACCCGCAGTGCGCATTTCACCGCAGCGCCAACGAACGATGCAGCGATCCGAAGAGGCGTGCTGGCACCGCCGCAGGACGGCCCGTCCGGCCGTCCAGTGCCACGATGCGCGGCGCGGCTGCAAGTATAGTATCAACGCCGCGCGAGCCGCCGGAAGCGCTGTAAGACCCGAGAGGGCGGCATTGTCAGCACCGTCGAGTAACCTTCAAGTCTCCCCCGGGACGCGACGCCGCAACCACTTGCACTCCAGGCTAGATGCGCGGTCGGGCAAGATGACCGGGCGGCGGGGTGAATCATCCCGCCGCCCGGTGGTGTATCCATAGGTGAATGCCCGAATCTCGCCGAAGCTACGAGCTCCGCCGCGAACTCAGGTACATACTTCCGCCAAAGGCGCCGACGGCGATTCCAGCCAGGATTAGCCAGAGACCACCCAGCGCGTCCGATTGCGCTACCGTGCCGCCGCCCGAGCGTGGCAGACCCGGCTGGCCAGACACCACCGGCGTCTTGACCGCAGGCTTCACAACCGAAACCGGCGTGTTCGTTGGCGCGCCCGCCGGCGTGGTTGCCGTCGCGGCCGGAGTGGCCGCCCCAGCCGTCGGCGTCGCCGAACGGACACTAACAATCTGCGCCGTCTGCGTCGCGGCGGCCTGAGCCGTCTTCGTCACCGCAATGGCCGTCTGCGTCGCCGCATTGGCCGTCTGCGTCGCTGTCGCGGTCTGCGTCACCGTTGCCGTTGCCGTCGGCGTCCGCGTTTGCGTTGCCGTAGCCGTTGCCGTCGGCGTCGCCGTCGCCGGGGCCTCGCCGCAATCGACGGTATCGCCGACCATGTTCACCGTCATCGCACCGGCGCTGTCGTTCATCTTCGTTATCTGGGCGTAGCCTTCGCCCGCACCCACCAGATGCAGCGTCGCGGTGCCGTTCGCCACGCACTTCAGTGTGACGGTTGCGACCGTGCCGTTCGCCGCCTGATCGGCGCCGGACAGCAGGGCACAGCCGGTGAACATACTGTAGCTCGCCAACGGGAAGGTAGTCCCACTTGCAATGCAATTGGCAAGCGTGGCTGTCTTCGTGTCGCTGACGTACTCCGTCACGATCGGGGCCGTGAACGGCGCGCTGCTGGCGTATGCCAGATGGTACTGGAACGACTTGTAGGCGCTGGCGCCCGATATATCGATGTTCACGACAAACGTGTCGCCGACTTGAACTGCGGCCGGCGCGTTGACCGTCATCGTGGCGGAGCCTGCGGCTTGCGTCGCCCGCTGCGTTACGACCGCCAGTGCGAACACGGCCATGACGACCACAACCGCCGCGGTTAGACGGCCCGACTGCCCAGACTGTATTTTCATGCCTGCCTCCACTACAACACGCTGCTTTCAGGGCGAGGACGAACCATTGCTTGCATCGACGGGAGACTCGCCAACTCCCGGCAATCCGTTCTTAGGAGGTCAGCTCATGCTTCGCTCCCAAGCTGGCCATGTGCGTGAAATAGCGGGGCTGCCATACTGCGGGGATTCCCGCAATTCTTACATAATGACATGCCTCCAATCAAGTCCCCTGCTGCTTGATCTCGGTATCCCGTCAAGGCACAAACGTGCAAATCTGGCCGAACTCGTCAAGCGCAAACAAGACGTCGTCGAAATCCAATACGCTGTCCACTACAAAGTCCCAGCTTCCGTTCCAACCAGGATCGCCAAGTGTCGCCCCGAACTTAGCAAGGACGGCAAGTACGTCGTCGAAGTCCACCAGACCGTCAAGGGTCACATCGGCGCAGCGCACCACAGAAGCCGTCCCCGCCGTCAAGGTCAAGTTCAACGGGCGGCCTTGCACGTCAAGCAGCTCCGACCCCGTCAAGTCCAGCGCCGAATCTCCGAGCGTGAGCGCCCAGAAGCTCACCTCCGCCAGAACGCCGGTCCCCTGGGGGCCGATCCACGTCGAGGGGGTACTCTTCCTCTCGCTCGTCACGCAGGAGAACTCCACCCAGCCCGCGCCGACCGTCTGGTAGCAGACCTCAAGCTTGCGGTTGTTGCTCGTCAAGAAGGGGCCATTTGTGATGCCGCGGAACTGGACCACCGACGGGTCGTAAGTGATCCGCACCCTGTACGCTCCGATGCCGCAGGGCTGCGACCCTGCCAGGGGGTTCAGGCGATCCACCAGGCACGGCAGCGGGCCGTCCTCGTCCGTCAGGCCGTCCCGGTCGTCGTCGCGACCGTCTTCATCGACGCGGCCGTCGCCGTCGTTGTCCTGGCCGCCGTCCTCGTCGATGTATGGCGCGCACTCCGGGTCGGCGTCGTCGATCTTCCCATCGCCGTCGTTGTCGATGCCGTCGGCGCAGTTCGTGGGGAAGCGGCCACCGGCCTCGCTGCCGTCGCCGTCTTCATTCTGCCCGTCCTCATTCACGCGCTGCAAGCACTGAGGGTCAAACCCGTCGACCTTGCCATCGCCGTCGTTGTCGATGCCGTCGCTGCAGTTGTCGGCGCCAGCCAGGCCATCCTCCCGCCCCGTACCGTCCATGTCGTCGTTGGGTCCGTCTTCGTCCACCTGCGCGTCGTGATCCTGGTTGAACGGACAGGTCACGGCCGTAAAACCGTGCGTCAGGCAGTTCGCCAGATTCCCGTCTTCGTCGATGCGCCCGTCCCCGTCGTTGTCGATGCCGTCTATCGGGTCCTCATCGACGCGCCCGTCGCCCTGGCACTCCGGGTCGTTCCGGTCGACGTAACCGTCGGCATCGTTGTCGACGCCGTCCACGCAGTTCATCGGGGTGGTGATAGTGCCGGTGGTGCCGGCGAGGGTCACGTTCGGACCGCCGGTCAGCGTCAGCGTCGTTGCAGACGGAACCGTCGCGACGATCCAGGTGCCGTTAATCACCGGCGTGCTGTTCGAGCCCGCGATGGTGATCACTTTGCCAACCACCAAGTTGTGGGCGGCCGTCGTGGTGATCACCGTCGGGTTCGCCGCGGTGTTACCGCTAATCGTCTTCGAGCCGCCCTCGCCCACCAAGTCGTCGTCCGGCGGGTCTTCGTCGACATAGGCGTCGCTATCAGTGTTCTTGCCGCGCACCGGATCTTCGTCGATCCGCCCCGCGCAGTCCGCGTCCGCCATGTCGCGCAGTCCATCGTGGTCGTTGTCGAGCTGGTCGTCGCACGTCCCCGCCGCCGCGCTGGGGCCGCCCTCGCGGCCGTCCTTGTCGTCGTCGGAGCCGCGCTGGCCGGGCGGCGGGTCCTCGTCGGCCAGCCCATCGCCCGTAAACAGCGCATCGCCCGCAATACAGTCCGGATCGGGGTAGGGGTCTCCAGGGAACAAGTGCTCCACGTTATCGATCAGGCCGTCTCCGTCGTTGTCGATGCCGTCGAAGCAGCTCATCACGAGGCCCGTGATGCCGCCCTCGCGGGCGTCGTTATCCAGGCCGTCGACCGGATCCTCATCGGTCTTGGCGTCGCCGTCCTCGTCGATGCCCGTGACGGGGTCCTCGTCGATCTTGCCGTCACCGTCATTGTCAAGTCCGTCCCCGCTGAGGCTGAGAGCGGGCGTGGTGACATTGGTCGCCACGATGTTGATACTCTGCGCGCCGCTCCCCACCACGAGCCGCTTCATCGACGGGCTGAACCCGACGCCGGCAGTACCGAAATTACCGGTGATCCCCAGTTCACCAATGGAGATCGAAGCCGCTTGCCCCCCGCTGACGGTCGCCAAATCGCCGGTGACGACCGCAGCCGCCCGGCGCCCGCCGTCGCCCACGGCCATCACGGCCACTGCGAGTGCAATGGTGGCGACAACGCGCGCGCCCCGGCCGGTCATCTCACGCAACGGCATGATTGACTCCTTTCACCGTCTGGGGGGCCGCGCCGTAACCTGGCGGCCTCCGCGTATCCTCTCCGCGCCTGACGCGACGATACAGAAGAGCCCCGCGACGCCCAGCGCCATCGTCGTGGCGGCGGCGGCGGCGGACGCGACCGTGGTCCGCGACCCGGTCCCGGCGATCGGCGCCCCCGAGCGGCCTGCCGGGGCAGCCGTCCCGCCGAATAATCCGCTTGCGGCGCCGGCGACCTCGCCCAGCCGGGCGCTCTCCTCAGGCGTCCCGGCCGGTGCCGATCCGGACGGCGGCGATCCGGACGGCGGCGGCGGTCCAGCATCCTCAACGGGGGCTCCCACAACCGGCGTCAGCAGCAGCAGGTCCCCTCTCTGCGCGTTGACCGGCGTCGGCGTCAACTTGGCCGGGTTCGGCGTCGGCGTCGGCGGGAGCTGCGCGTCGCCGCCCGCGCTCGCGATGCGCACCGCCCCTTCTTCGACGGTGAACGCGCCGCAACAGTCGCTGCCTTCGGGAACCGCGAACCCTATCTTGACAAACTCCAGGTTGCTCGTCCCCGTTGCCTTCGTCGAGAAGGTGAAGCGTCCGAGCACGCCGTCGCCGCCCGGCCCGGGCGGCGTGGCGCCGATGGATCCGCAATACTGAACGACGATCCCATTAACCTCGTCGGCTTCGGCCTCCGGACAGGTCACCTGGCGGCCCGTGCTGCTCATCCACGGCGTCTCCTCGAACGACTGGAAGGCGAGGACTTGCGGGTCGTACTTCAGGCGCACTTCCCATGCGGCGACATCCGTGACGCCCGACACCGCGATATCGAACCGCACGGACTCGCCCGGCTGGACGACCTGGCTCGCCGGCTGGATGCTGACGACGGGATTGCCGCTCGCCGACGCCCGCAGCGCCGCGGCCGCCGCGGCCGCCGCGAGCAGCACCAGCGCGCCGGCCAGCGCCATCAGCATCGATAACCAGTGTCTGTCTTTTCGTATCACCACGCCTGCCGTCCTCGCCTCCGGCTCGCCGCTGAGTGCCTTCGGGATGCTTCGTCCCACCATCTCATGCAAACGTCAAAAAAACTCGAATGTTTCGTGAAAAGAGAGCGGGGGGCAGCGCTCTTATCGAGCGCCGCTCCCCCGCTGCTCCTCGGTCGCTTCTCAGGCTGGCTTTGCACCGGCCTGCGAAAGCTCGTTCCCTACTGCGGAATCGGTTCCGTCTGCGGATCCTGAGCCGGAATCGGGCTCGCACACGTCGACCAGTTGCGGCCGAAGACCTTCTGGAGGTCCTTGATGTCCACGTCAAAGTCCTTCAGAGCGGGCTCCAGGTCGTACCAAGGCTGGTACATCAGGTTCCCGAAGAACGCGCCGTAGCGCGACGCGATCGCCTGGTCGTCCGTGACGTCCACCTTGCAGTCGAGGTTCAGGTCGCCCTCGAGGATCCGCACGGTGATCGTGATGTCCGCGCATTCCTGCACGAGGCCGCCGGTGACAATGCCGGGCAGCGGGATCTCGCGGTCCAGCGCGTCGAGCGTTCCGTCCGAGAGCGGGTGGCCCCAGATGTCGGCCAGCTCGCAGTTCTCGTTCAGGAGCGTGCGGATGACGCCGTTGTTGTTGCCCGGCGTCAGCCGGTTGACCAGGTCGGCTTCCGGCGTCACGTGGATCTTCGCCGCAATGCCGTCATCCTGCACACCGATTACGGCGGGCGGGCTGAGCGGGCCGGGCGGGCTGGAGTAGTTCTTGCTCACGCAGCCGAACCGGATGTCGTTCTCGGTGACGATGGTCGCCGCGCAACCACCGATGCCGGTAGCGCCCGGCACGCGGCCCGTGGAGTACAGCCAGTCCGTCGGATCAATCGTGATGTCGAAGATCTTGTGGTCGAACTTGAGCTGGAACTCGAAGGCACCCACGCCGTCGGGGTCGGCGCCAACGTTCAGGACCCACTCGTCGATGTCCAGGAAGCCCTGACCGTTTATCGGGCAACCGTCGTCGATAACGGCGTCGTCAGACGCGTCGTCGTTCACGCCGTTCCCGCACTGCGCAGGCGTCTCAGCGTTCAAGCCCGCTACGGGGCTCGAGCACGCCGCCGCCGTGCAGAGCCACAGGTTGGTGTTCTCCTGGGTCTCGGCGGTGTTGCCGTTGGTGTCCTTCACCATCCTGACGTTCTTCGACAGGATGTTGATGCAGTCCTTAGCGATAGCATCGCTGTCCAGGACGGCCTCGTTGCAGACGTCGGGACCAACCGTCACGGTGTCAGCCGTGAAGGTCAGATCCCAACCACCTGGATCAATCGGCACGGAAACCGTGGTGCACGTGAACGAGACGGCGGCCGGCGGAACCGCATCTAGGGAGCAGCCGTCGGGGCCCAGCCCGCCCGTGCTGGTCAGGTTATCCATGTTGGTCAGCCCCGCCGGGAGCGTGTCGGTCACGGTGTGTGGCCCTGAAGCGCTGGCCGTCGGGTTTCCGACGTGGACCGTGTAGGTGACGACCCCACCCACCTGGATCTGGCCGCCCACCGTGTCGTCGGTCTTCGTGATCGGCAGCCCGCACGTCACGGTGTCGTCGACCGCCGTCACCGTCACCGGACCGGAGGCGTCGTTCATCTTCGTAAGCTGAGCGTAGCCTTCGGCCGCATCCGTAACGAGGTGCAGCGTCGCGGTGCCGGGCGCTACGCACTTCAGTACGACGTTAGCGACGGTGCCGTTCGCCGCTACATCGGCGCCGGACAGCTTCGCGCAGCCGGCGAACATAGAATAGCTCGCCAGTGGAAAGGTAGTCGCAGCGGGAGTGCAACCGGTAAGCAGGCCCGCGTCCGAGTCGCCCACATACTGTGTCAGTATCGAGCCCGAGAACGGCGTGTTGCTGGCGTACGCCAGGTGGTACTGGTACGACTTGTACGCGCTCGCGCCCGATACGTCGATCTTCACGACAAAGGACGCGCCGCCGACCGGTTGCGTGGTGTTTGGCGCGTTGACGGTCATCGTGGCAGACGCGGCATGTGCAACCCGCTGTGGCACGCTCGTCAGGGCGAACATGGCCATGAGGATTGCGGCCGCCGCGAGTGGCCATCTCATGCGAGAAATAAGCTTCATCTTCTTCTCTTAGACCTCCTGCTGTTCGTAGGGAAATCTCTTCCGGATCCCGCGAGTTACGCCATTCGCACCTCCTGTTGCTGAGAATGCGGCGGGGCGGAACACTCGGCGGGGGGCGCCATGCTTGCGCATGCGTCCATCGCCACACGCGGCGGGGAAACTTGGTCTCACCGGGGCCGGGCCAGTCCTGGCAGCCCGGCCCCGGTGAACCTCTACATCAATGGCCGCTCTGACGGCAGGGAGTGATCCCAGAGAACCCTGCGCCTGAGCCTCCCTTCATCTAACACTGGTGTCCGAAGCTGGCGAGCTCGGCCAGCACATCGTCGAAGTCGATGACGCCGTTGGCCGGTCCCGGCGCCCAGGAGTTGGTGGGCGCCGTGCTCCGGTCATACAGCACCGAGTAACGGGGGTAATCCTTGAGATTGCCGGGGGTCTCGCCGAAGTGGCCCAGCACGACCAGCACATCGTCAAAGTCGACGAGTTCGTCGCCGTCGTACGGGTCCTCGTACCAGTCCCAGGGGTTGGTCTTGTCACGCTGGCCGCCCAGTGTCACGTCGGTGCCGTCCTCCGCGGCGGCCGGGCAACCATCACCCCAAACGGTCGGGCCGGCGACCCCGTCGTGGTCGCAGTCCGCCGTTGCGTAGCGGTTGTCGCACGATCCCTGATCGCGGAGATCCAGCGGGTCCGCCGTCGCCTCGCCTGCCTCGGTGGCGTCCGACGCACCATCATGATCGCTGTCGCTCGCCGTGTCGGAGGCGTCCGCGATGTGGTCGTCGTTGGAGTCGGTAATCGTCGACAACGTCGCATCGCCGGTCCCCTCGTGAGCGCCGGCCGTGAACGAGTCGGTGTCGATCACGTCGTGATCGATGTAGAACCCCGGCGCAGGCGACGCGTAACCAGCACCATTACCTTCGACGGTCTTGGCCGCGTCGCACGCGTCGTCGATACCGTCCCCGTCCGCGTCACCCTTGTTCTTGAACTGTGGGCAGGTGTCGTGGTTGTTGGCGAAGCCGTCACCGTCCATGTCAGCGGCGGCAGCGCTGCTCGGCAAGGTGTCGCAAGCATTGCCGATGCCGTCCCCATCCGTGTCAGCGTTGGTCCCGTCCGGGGCGAAGTCGCAGAGGTCGTTGTAGTTGGGGACGCCGTCGCCGTCCCAGTCGGAAGCGGTCGACATCTCAAACGTGTAGCTGCCGCTGCCGCTCATCGTCTGGATCTGCTGGGCGCCGCTGTTCCCGAAGATGTTGATGTTGCTCTGGAACGGAGGGCACGTAACGATGCCGCTCGTGCCGGGGTTGGACGGCGTCAGCGCCGGGCTGACACCAGCGCCCTCCTGGATGATGGCAAACTGCGTGTACTTGCCGGAACTCGGCACGTCCTTGTAGGTCACGAAGTCCACCGGCACCGGCAGACCTGGCACCGGTGCGACGCCGAAGTAGCGGACGTAGCGCGTCGGCAGGCCCATGACCGTCTCCCAGTACGGCAGGTAGAGCGGGACCCGGTCCACGCCGTCCGGCTTACTGTTTGCCGGGTCCAGGTCCTGCGTGGTCTGCGGGGCGGAGTCCGCGTCGCCCGAGTCCCCGCCGATGAAGTCCGGGATGTTGTTGGTGTTGTCGTCGTCGTAGTCCGAGATCCACTTGCCGGCGCCGAAGACGTTCGCCTTTTCGGTGGCACCGGTGAACCCCTTTGCGTAGCCCTGGCTGGGCAGCGGGGCCCCCGTCGTCGCCAGGGCCGCATAGATGTTGTAGCTCGGCTCCAGGTAGAGGTCAAAATTGGTGGAGTTACACGGCAAGGCCGTGGCATGGAGGTAGATCTTGAAGTCTCCTCCGCCGACCACTGTGCCGACCGGCACGCCCGCCACCGGGTCGATGCCGGTGAACACGGTCTGCACCGCGTCGTAGAAGCTGCCGTTATCGACCGTCAGCTCCGTGTGGACCTTCGTGCCCACCGTCTCGCCGACGTCCTCGTTGGCGTCAGGGCTAACGCACCCCGGGTCGGCAACGACGCACGGAGTAAAGCTCACGTCGAACGCGTCGCCGAACGGGTCGGCGTGGGCAGCCGGCGCGCTGAAGAACCCTCGCCCACCCAATAGCACGGTCAGCGCCGCAACCGCGCCGAGAAGAATTGCTTTCTTCCCCATGGAAATCCTCCTGCACTGTAGAGTTGTCTCGAACGGGTGTCGTAGCTCCTCTGCCCCCCGGTTTCACCTCCTTCAGCATCCGGCAGCGGGACCGCTCCTGGGGCACGCCATGCGCGGGGTACTCAGCCTGGCGAACGGCATGGACACAACGCCGCTGCGCCCAACTGAAAGAGCGCCCGGCTTGCTCGCGGGGGACATATCTGGTGCTGGGGATCGGCGTAAGAACGGCCGGGCGGGGGAATCCCGGAAACCAGTAACACTCTTGTAACAGAGTCGTGTTCTACCTGTCAATAGCCCCTACAGGGCATCTCTGTTACGGCTTGTAAAGCCGGAGGGAGGGGTCATGCGGCCGTTCACGGGTTGCCGCCGCCCTTGCCGGACTGCATGGCCTCCACGGCGGCCCGATGGACGCTGGCGCGCGCATCTTCGCCCGCGGACGCGTAGAAGTCGGCGATGCCCCGGCGCAGCTCCGCGTTGTACGGGTCCAGGCTCGCGGCGCGTTCCAGCAAGCTGAACACGCGGTCTTTGTCCTCGGGCGTGCTGAAGGCAACGTCGGCCTGCGCCTGCGCCTCGCGCACGAGGCCGAATGCCGTCGGCTCGAACCAGGTGTTCAGCCGATGGTATGCGGACAGGGCCTTATCCCGGTGCTCGGGCCCCACCCTCGCCCCCGCCGCCTCCTCGTAAAAGCCCAGCTCCAGGAGGTACTGCGGCTCCAGGGGGTTCCAGCGTGTCGCCGCACGCGCGCCGTCCACCGCCCCCGTGATATCGCGGCGCTGGGCCGCCCGCCCGGCGCGGCCGGCGCTCAGGTCCGCGAGCACCAGCGCCAGGCCCGCCACGACCAGGGCCGCTCCGGCGGCCGCCCACGCGGCGCGCGTCACCGGCGCTCTCCACGCGGCCGGCACGCCGGCGGGCTGGGCGCTCGCGGACGCTGACGCCGCGACGCCGACGATGGCGCCCATGAGGACCCACGGGAGCCAGCCGGTCATCGCCTGGCTCAACGAGAAGAACACGGCAGCGTAATAGCCGGCCAGCGCGCTCATCATGCCGGCCACGGCGGCTCTCGGTGCGGCGTCGAGCACCGGCAGCGCACGGACCCCCATCCATACACACACACCGATCAGGCCGAGGAGCACAAGCAGCCCCACGACGCCGGTATCCACCAGCTGGTCGAGGAAAACGTTGTGGCTGCTCTCCGGCCGGACGTTGGCAGTCCCGATCCCCGGCTGATCCGGTGTCCGGTACGAGGCGAACAACACGGGAAAGGAGTCCGGTCCGGCGCCCAGGATCGGGCGGTCCGCGGCCATTTCCAGCGAGGTGCGCCACAGGCCGATCCGTTGCGACACCGCCGTTTCGCCGAAGTTGCCAGCCGAACCCGCGCGGGCCACCGCGGCGCCGAGCGCCGCGCGTCCCGTGGGAATCGCGACGCCGACGCCCACCACCAGGACCACGGCCGGGACGACATACCAAAGCGACCTCCACGGCGGCAGCCGCCGGATGTAGAAGATGAGCAGGACGACGCCCGCCGCGGCCGCCCCGATCCAGGCCCCGCGGCTCAGCGTCAGCAGGAGGGCCAGCAGCATAAGGGCGACGCCGCCGCCGATGATGACGCGCGCGCGCGGACCGGCGCCCTGCAACAGGCCCGTCGATGCGGCGGCGGCGGCCACAAGCTCGATGCCGAGCACATCCGGCTGGCCGAACGCGCCGCCGATGCGGCCGGCCGGCAGGCCGGTCCAGTGCACCCAGTCGAGGCCCAGCCGTTGCAGGAGCGCATACCCGGCGGACAGAGTGCCACCGACAAACATGCCCGCCAGCAGCGGACGGGACGTCCCGCCACAGGCCGTGGCCGCCAGCGCCGCCACCATCATCGACGCGTACATGACCAGCGGCAGGAGCCCCTGGTAACGGAGCTGCTCCCCGAGCAGACTGCGGAGCGGGTCGGCGCCGGCCGCCGTGGCCACCGCCGACACCGCAACCAGCGACGCGAGCAACGCGCACGGCCACGCAAGCGCGCGCCAGGGCACGCGGGACCACGCGTCCGTCCATGAGAGCGCGATGAGCGTGACACCGGCCAGCCAGCACGACGCGGCAAGACGCGGCAGGACGATCTGGTCTCTGAGCGAGCCCCAGACGAACAGTGGCAGCCCCGCCGCAAGCACGGCAAGCGGGAGCAAAGGGATGGCGGAAGACGACAGGGACAGCGCGCGCGCCGCCCCCCGTCTGCTGCGTCGACTCTTGCGTTGCCCGCGCCGGGCGGCGCGGCCCGACGGCGAGGGGCCTCCGGATCTCCCGGAGGCCCCTCCTACCGCCGAACGTCGATTCATCGCCTCTTCGCTCGAATGGTCGACGCGGCCGAGCACCCTGCGAGCGCCAGGGCCGCCGCCGCCAGCAGATACGTCCACACCGGCATGGCGCTGATCCGTCGAGCAGTGGCTTCACCCGACTTCGGCAGCCGTGCCGAAGGCGACGCCTCGGACACCGGGGGTACGGTGCCACCGGGCGCCGCTTCCGGCGCGCCAGGCGCGGTCGTCGGCGCCGTGGGACCTGCGCCAGCCGCGATGCACTTCACCAGGACGGAGGCCTGGACGTCGCCGGAGGTCACGACCACCGGCACGCCGGCGACGTCGCCGCTCAACGGCGTCACGACGCTGGTCGCGACGCCCTTGCCATCTGTCTTCGCCCCGACCGGATTCGCGCTGCCCAGCACCTGGACGTCGAAGCGCACCGCCTGGCCGGCCGCGACGGGCGAGCCCTGCGCATCGAGCACCGTCGCCGATATGGTGGAGGACGCGACGCCGTCGCACGCCAGCTCAGACGGCGCGGCCGTGAGCGTTATCGCGGCGGGCACGCCCACCACACTGAACTCCTTCGTGGCCTTGGCTAGCGCCGCCCCGGGATCAAAATCCGGGATGTGTTGACCCCCGCTATCGATCCTCCGCGAGATATCGGCCTTCACCTCCACGGTGCCCGTCTTCTTCGTTCCGCAGATGATGTTCGGCGCTCCGAATCCGAACGAGCCGAGATCCAGCGTGGGCGTGAGCGGAGCAGCCATCTGCGCCTTGTCGTGGTCGTCCGTGTCCCAGTTGATGATGGCTCCGGTGACCGCGTTCCCCTCGATGTCCTTGGCGATGGCCAAGACGATCGAACGCTCAGGGGTGCCGTTGGCCCCTAGGAAGCCCGCTGCGTCTCCGGGCAGCGGACACTGCGCCGTCATGTCCGTGATGCCGTCTTGGATCGTCGATTCCAGCGTGGTGAACGACAACGTCCACGGCTCACCGACGACCGTGAACTTGATGGTGGCCTGGTCGGTGGCAGACTGCCTGACCGTAACCGTGCCAGGCCCGATGTCAGCGATGTTGTCCCCGTAGCGCGCCCGGAGCCGCGCCACAACCACACCGTCACCCTGCGTACTGGTGTTGTCGCAGTCTGCGTCCTCCGCTTCGTTGGTTTGCCCCTTATGAGTATCACAGCGCCACACCTGGCCGACCGCGTCAGTGTTAGGGTGGGCGATGCCTGGCGGCGCCGGCGACAGGTACGGGACGAAGACGCCTCTGTTCGTCCTGAACTCCACCGGGACGTGGTTCGGAACGAACGCCAGGATGAACAGACTGCCGCTGGCGCTGAAGGAGGTCGAATAGTCATCCATCTGATGGACCTGATTGCCGTCCAGGTCGAGCCCCGCGAAGTCCGAGGCCTCGATCCTGCCATCGCCGTCACCCCACAGGTCGGCGATGGTAGCTAGAGAGTCTGGCGATTCCATGCTCAGACAGGAGACCGCGGCAAACCCATAACGGGCGCCCGTGAGCATGAAGCACAACGCCGGTGAGATAGCGACCACCGGCATGTTGCCCGTCACGACCGGCGTCGGCGTTGGTGTCGGCGCATCTTCAGCCGAGGCATGCCGTGCCAGGCCGACCCCCGCGCCGCCCAGCAGGACGAACGCGGCCACCAACATAAACAATGCCGCACGTATCCGTATTGTCATCAACGACTCCTCCTCGCTTCCTGTTGGGCAGCGGGGTCTGAGCGATCATGCGGGGCACATGCGGGGCGAAAACAACCAGCCGATGGCATGAAGGCCAGCAGCGGTAATCGATACTATAACGGACTAAGAGCCTGTATGTACACGCGCCCGTCCCCTCCAGACGTTGCCGTCAAGAACGGCGTGGCACCCGGAACCCATTGGGACGACGCTCCACTCGTCGCCTCCGGCGAATCATGGCATCGCACGACTACCCACCAGGCGTGCCGGGCTGAAACGTCGCTAACATTTTGTCAAACAGCTGGGCATAGGGTTGCAGTTCTCCGCCGCCAAACACCTGAAACAGGATTCGCCATCCACATGACGCCCCTCCCAGATAGACCACCCGCGACGCTACCGGCGCCCCTGCGGTCACTGTGTAATCCGTCTGCTTCCCCGACAGATTGGCGACCCTCACATCCTTCGTCCCCCCGAGGCCGTACTTTCCGTTGACGCTGTCTACGACCTTGGCATCCTCCTGCATCATGAGATCGACGGCAGCGCCTGGTTCACAGCGCAGCGTGATCGAAGCCATGCGAGTGCGGGTGTCGCTCTGGAACATGACGTAGCGTCGGATAAAGCCGCCGGGCGCCGCGATCTCTTCGGTCTGCCATCCCTGCGGAATCTGGATGATGTAGCTGTCGAATTCGCCCGTGACCGGTTCGAGCTGAAATGAAGACGCGTCGACCGGCGTCGGCCCGGACGATACCCGGGAGGGACTCACACTCGCAGGCGACGCATCGGCCGCCGCCGCTGTGGCGGTTCCCGCGGCCGGCGTCGTGGACTGAGAACCGGACCCCGAGCTACAGGCGGCTGCGGTGATCGAGGCGCCTGCGATGACGGCTCCAACAAGGACGCCGGAGGCGAACTTCAACCTGGAGAGCCATGCAAACGTCAAGCGCGAACCCACCTTTCTTTCCCCCAACAGCGAGGCAGAGTATACCTTCGTTCTTACGTCGAGTAAACTCGCCGCGGCAGGACGGCCGCGAGCCTTCCCTACGGCGGGTCCACCCAGTAGACTTCGGCTCCCGCCTTGAGCTGTTGAACGGCACGCTCGCGGGCATGGTAAGAACGAAACGTCCTGCGCTCGCGCAGTTCACGAGATTCGACCCAGACAGGCGGCTGCAAGGTCGATGGAGACGCTCCACACGCGGCAGACAGCGGAGGCAAGATGAATCACCGGCAACTCTCACACGCAGACGGAGCGCGGCGTTCGCTGCCTCTCGTCGTAGCCGTAGCCTTCATTGTCGGATTACTAGCGGCGACGACGACAGCAACACGCGCGGCTCCTGGCGACACGGTGGCCGTCATCGCTCCGAACACGCCGCAACCGATTGGCGCGCCGTTTGACGTGAAGATCAACGTGACAGGCGACGTCGGTTACAAGGCCTATCAATACCACCTGGCCTTTAATTTTGGCGGGCTTAACGGCGACCCCCCGGTCATCCAAGCCGGCCCGCCAGTGCTGGACTATGTTTCCAACAAGGACAACGGCGTGCTTGCCCAATGCACCGAAAGTCCCGCCGGATTCCCCATGGGCAAACAGCAGAGCGTCTTCGTCGGCTGTGGTCAGCTTGACCTCTCGACGGGCGACCAGAGCGCCTTCGGTGACATCGCGACGGTGACGCTCGTCTGTGCGAAGGACGGCACCACCAAACTACACCTCGTCGTCGGTGGTGAGGGAACGGCGGTGGCGACAAAGCTCATCACGAGCAGGGCACACGTCGAAATCACAACGGTCGATGACACTGTCACCTGCGGTAAGGGGGGCGATGCGCAAACAGCCATCACGCCGACGGCGCAGACCGCTTCTCCCGGAAGCACCACGCCCGGCCGCACCGTCTCCGCGGCATCGGCGACGGCCACGCACGGCGGCGGCGCATCTGCTGATACATCGACCGAATCCGGGGGCTTGAATAGTTGGGCCGTGATCGCAATCGCCGCCGTGGCAGGAGCGGCGGTGCTCGCGATCCTCGCCACGGTATACGTACGCCGGCGCGCGCGGCGGTAGCGCACCGTCCCGCCCCGCTGCTGCGGGCGCTTTGACGGCGAGGGTGCCTTATGGTAATTTAGGCGCGCCCATTGGGCGACCGTCCCCGCCTTTGTTTTGTTTGCTCTAGCGCTACGCATGGGGGAGTCCGGCGAGGCTTTCCTGTGTTCTTGTGCGCCCGGCAATCTCCCCAACCCATCCACGCGTCCACGGACTGCAATCTCGCGCCGGCGACGGCGTTGAGTGATGTTGAGGCAGCGATGCGTACCGGCACCGGCGAGCACCCGTACTTGACGACGGCCGATACCGGCCTTCGCGAACCCGGCGCCGCGCATCGCATGCCGTGGCGAGCAAGTTCTGCGTTCGTCCCGCGCCCGACGAGGCCGGCGCTCGGCGGCCGTATCGACGTCGCTCCATGTGTCGCCCACGCCTGGTCCGAGCGGGAGGCCACGCCCTAGATGGCCCTGTCGGTCGCCGTACGCGGAGGATCGCCGGACTCGATGGCCGGGGCACCGGCACGCGCTGGCCGTCCTGGCGCACTGTCGAACACCAGCATCGCCCTCGGCATCACCTTCATGGTGCTCCTGGCGCTCGGGTGGATCGGGACGATGGCAGGACTCTCGTCGTCGACCGCGAAGCAACACGATGCTTCTGGGCCCGCGCTGGGGGGCTCAGGCGGCTTCTACTCGTCCGCAGGTCAGACCGGAAACGGCCAGGGCGACGACCCTCCCGGCCGGATGCTGCCGGCCATTAACGCGCAGCTCCCTCCGGACACGCCGACCGACACGCCTACGGCGACCGATACATCGACCGACACGCCGACGGCCACCGACACGCCGCTGCCAACCGACACGCCGACCGACACGGCGACGGCCACCGACACGCCGGTACCAACGGCGACTGACACACCAACAGATACGCCGGTGCCGACAGACACGCCGGCGTCGGCGGGCACACCAACGGACACGCCAGTACCGACTGACACGCCAACGCCTACCGATACACCGACGGACACCACGACACCCACGGAAACGCCAGTTGCACCCACGCCTACGGACACGCCAACCGTTACCGCGACGCCAACCGCCACCGCTCCCGCCGGCGCCGCCATCGAGCGCGTGCAACCGGACACGCTCGCCGTGGACGTCACCACCACATCGTTCAGCACGGACGTCACCGTCGAACTCGTCACCGACCTCGGGCAGTACGAGGTGCTCCTCACCTACGACTCGGCCGTCGTCACCTTCGTCTCCGCCACCAACAGCACCTTCCTCGGCAGCACCGGCCGCTCGGTCTTCTGCCCCAGCCCCACCATCGACACGCTCGTTGGGACGATGAGACGCCTGCACTTCTCCTGCACCACCACCGGTGCAACCGGCGGTCCGAGCGGCGCCGGTATCCTCGCGGCCATCGTCTGGGCGCCCGTGGCACCGGGCTCCACCAGCCTCCATCTCGATCCGTCGCTGGCGGACACGCTCGCCAACCCCATCCTCGCCGTCGCCTACGATGGTTTGCTCCAGATCACCTCCGGCCCGGTCGCCACGCCCACGCCCGCCGACACGGCGACCGACACGCCCACGCCCGCCGACACGGCGACCGATACGCCCACGCCCACCGACACCGCGACCGACACGCCCACGCCCACCGACACACCGGCCAACGTCGCAACAGCTACGGCGACGGCGCCCCCCGGCGCGGCCATCGAGCGGGTTCAGCCGGACACGCTCAACGTGAATGTGGCCACAGCGTCATTCACCACGGACGTTACGGTCGAGCTGGTGACGAACCTCGGGGCGTACGAGGCGATCGTCATCTACGACGCCGCTGTCGTGACCTTCGTGTCCGCGAGCAACGGAGCGTTCCTGGGCAGCACCGGGCGAACGGTCTTCTGCCCGGACCCGGTGATCGACACGCTTACCGGCACGATGGAACGCCTTCGCTTTGGCTGCGGGACCATCGGCTCCGTGGACGGTCCAAGCGGCGGAGGCATCCTCGCTACCATCATTTGGGCGCCCGTGGCCCAGGGTTCCACACTCCTGCGTCTCGCTCCTTCGCTCGCGGATCCTCTCGGGAATGCCATTTTCGCCGTGGCCTACGATGGTTCGATCCAAGTCACGACGGGGCCGACCGCCACTCCGACGAGCACGGCGACCCCCTGCCCCGGCCTCTGCCCCACGGATACGGCTACACCCACACCGACGGCGACCCTCACCCTCACGCCGACGCCAGTCATCGACTGCGGGATCGCCGGCACCGCGGTGTGCGTGCAGCCGCTATCCGAAACGCAGCCGAAGGCCTCGGCTTTCGATGTGGCGATCGCGGTTCAGGATGTCTCGGGGCTCGGAGCATTTCAGTTCACGCTTGGGTACGATCCTGCGATCCTCGCGGCCTCCACCGTCACACTAGGCCCATTCTTGGGCAGCACCGGGCGGACCGTGTTCTGTATCTCTCCCGAACTCGCTGCAGGCAGCGTCCGGTGGACGTGCGTCACGCTGGGAGATCAACCGGCGAACGGAGCGACAGGCAACGGGGTGATGGCGCTGGTCACATTCTCCGCGCTCGCCGAAGGATCCACGCAGCTCGTCCTCAGCGACGTCATCATCACGACGATCCAGGGGGTCAACATACCGACCTCTGTGGTCGATGGGTCGCGGACGATCGGCCCGTGTAACGGGCCATGCCCCACCGCTACATCAACGCCCACGAACACCGCGACCGCGACGTCAACATTGACACCATCTCCAACATCGACGCCAACACCCTGCGCCGGCCCGTGCCCGACGGACACACCCACGAACACGCCTACGAACACACCCACAATCGGCCCGACCAGCACTCCCACCCCGGCTCTGCCCGTCACCCTTCGGGTCGTGCCGGCAACACAGAACGTGCTTCAGACGGGCGGATTCACCTTTGACGTGGCGGTCGAAAACGTGGCCGATCTTGGTGCATACGAGATCGGCATCAGCTACGACGAATCGCTCCTGTCACTCGTCTCGGTCGAGAACGGCACATTCCTTGGCAGCACAGGGCGTACCGTCGCATGTCCGTCGTTCTCCGCGGGCGTAGGGTCGGTGCGATTCGGATGCGCGACGTTGGGCTCCGAGCCGGCTGGGCCTACAGGGAGCGGCGTGCTCGCTCGATTCACGTTCGTTGGGGACGCGGTCGGCATGAGCCCCTTGACGCTCTCTGGCCCGATCATCCTGACGACGACGGCCTCAATCATTCATGTAGACACCGTGAACAACGGATCCGTGACCATCGACCCATGTATTGGTCCCTGCCCGACTCCGACTCCATCACCGACACCGGGAACACCGACACCGACACCGGTGCCGGGAAGCGTTGCCGTTGTCGGCACGTCGCCGACGTTGCTTACCGTTGCTGTGGGCTCGACATTCACTGTGGACGTCACAGTGGAGAATGCGGCGGACGTCGGATCCTATGAGGTGCTCCTGGACTATGCCTTCAATGATCTGGGCGTGGTCGAACCGGGCGTCCTTGAGTTCGTCGGAGTGGCGAACGGCTCCTTCCTGGGGAGCACTGGCAGGCCCGTGACCTGCCTTGATCCGGCGGACGACCAACTCAGCGTGCGATTTGGGTGTGTGACGAGCGGGGCGCTTCCACCCGGCGCAGGTGGCTCTGGCACGCTCGCAACAGTCACATTCAGGGTGCTCAAGCCGTCAACACGGCCCATGGTATTGACTATCGATCCATCTGTCGGCGGCCTGAGCGACCCGCTGGGCCAACCACTGCCCTGGGCAATCAGCGGGACAACTACCGTGACGATCAGCGCGCCGACGGGCCTCTTGGCACTGACAAGCGACGCGCCTGGCGCATCTCAACCTCCCGGAATGCGTCCTGCCGCTATGACAACCCGAGCACAGCGCGTGTCGGCGCCGGTACCCCTTCTTACGGACGACCCCACGAGCAGCCGATCCGCGTCGCCTTCCCACACGACAGCGGCACGTCCGGCAGGCTCACTGGCCATGACCATCTGGCGGGACATCCAGGCGAATCTGCTCGCAGCAGTTGCGCTCGCGGCGCTTTCATCGGTGATCGCGTTGGTCGTCATAGCACGCGTCAGAGGCGCAACTCTGCAGGCTGCCTGGGGCATCCCGGCGCCTGCGGCCAGCGCGCCCATCTTGCTGTTCGCGGCCGTCGTGCTTTCGCCTGTCCTGCTGGCGCAAGCCACGAACACGGTCGCACTGTTCAAGACGCCTTCTTCGGCCAACCTCTTCGTCGGAGGTGATTCCCTCTTCATTCAGGAAGAAGTGGCGCCGGTTGGCGCCCCGGGGCTCGGGTCGTTTGAACTTGTCGTGTCCTTCAACGCCAACATCCTCACGGTCACGGCGCAGGAGGGCCCGTTCCTTTCAAGTACGGATAACCAGACGGCATGCACAACCCTGTACACCGGCCCGGGCCAGCTCCGGTTCTCCTGCAAGGCGGTAGGCACCCCCGCCGCCGGACCGGAGGGACGCGGCGTCATCGCTACGTTCGAGGTGCGTCCGCGAGCCTCTCTGGACCTGCGCCCCACGCAGTCAAACAGTCTCTTCGCTCTCCTGGACGACGTCGCCGCCAGCGTGATCCTGAAGGACGTTCAGGGCAACTCGATACCTGTCGCAACCGTCGGCGACGCGATCGTCGTCGTCCGCGCGCTGGAAGGCGATCTCAACCACGACTGCAAAGTCACTGTCATCGATGATCAGATGATCGCGGCCAGGTATCCAGCGATCTTCGGCGTGCTCGCGTATGACCCGCGGTTCGACCTCGAACCCTCATCGACGGACGATGACATCGACATCAAGGACCTGCAGTTCGTCTTCGGCCGAAACGGCAGCACCTGCGTGGTACCGATCCCGTCGCAAACACCGCCGCCCGGCCAGACGCCAACGATCCCGCCGACGTCCACGTCCACCCTGACGCCGACATCGACGAGCAGTGCGACAAAGACGCCGACGCCGACACGCACCTCGACCCGGACCGCCTCACCCACGTCGACGGTCACCGGTACGATCACGACAACGCCCACCACGCCGCCGACAGGGACGCCGACACTGATTTCCACCGTACTGCCGATCACGCGCACTGCGGTCGCGACGCCTGGGACGCCGCCGGGCCTGCCACCCAGTGGCGAGGAGGGACCATTGAGCGCGTGGGGAAGCCCAAGAGGATGGGCGGCGGCAAGCCTGGCGCTCACAGGTCTGGGACTCGCACTCGCCTTCGCAGCGACAAGTCATCGACGGCTGCGCAACAGCCACCGCCGACGGCGCTAGCCGCGAAGAGCCCACCGCATCCGCGTCTGGGAGGCGCCGCCGATCTGATGCCCCACTAGCCGGAACTGGTCTTAGTTAAGAGCAAGATTGACGGGTCGCGAACTCACAGACTCAGGGGGATGCTGAGGGAGAGAGCACTGTACACAGCCATCGGTATCGGTAGCGGCACGTGGGCTGGCAGCGCGAGACTGGAACTGATGGCGGTTCAGTTCTCGCTATGCGCGACGCTGGTACGGAGTGACGGCTACATGAAAGCGCTAGGCGCTACGAGCCGCTCGTAGCCGGAGACTCGTCGATCAGACGGAAGGACTCCAGAAATCTGTCAAACACATCCCGGTTGTAGCTTTCCTCAGACGGCGCCGTCGCGAGAGCGAGCGTCCACGCACACTTCGACGCTGTCACCATAACATCGATCTTTCGCACGATCGTGTCGCCACGGGTCAGCGTGTACGACACCATCTGTCCCTGTGCACCGCCCACCGTGACGGTACCCAACGTCTTAAGGTCCGCCACGGCAAGCTGTCGGAGCGTCGCGAGCCGGTTCTGCACATATTGCTCGGTCGACACGCCGGAAGGGTTCTCTTCGCACGTGACACTGATGTTCCCCTGGACGCCGTCGACCTCGCCCGATGCGTAGAAAGAATCGACCTTCAGCGAACCCGCGACGAGGCTGTTCGCGTCGGACTGCCAACCTTCAGGAATCAGAGCTTCGTAGCCCCTCGCGGGAAAAAAGTACCTGTTTTCTTCGATTGTCGGTTCTGCCTGAGGCGCAGGTGTCGACGTCAACTGGTTGACCGCGCCACCAGCACTGCCACATGCCCCGAGTGCGACAAAGCCCACTACCGCCAAGGAGAGCGCCAGGAGCCACCGCGCGCGGCCACTTCCCGCAAGATTAGGCATCGCCACGTTCTTCTCCTCGCCCTCAGACTAGGCCGACCCACGGCCAACGACAGATTTATCAGAGTAGCGTACCCGGCCACTTTGGGGGAAGGGTTCTCTCGCCAGTGGACGAGGCTCCGCAGACTCAATTTGAGGGGACGCCGCGCGGATCGAGGATTTCTTTGTTACGGGGGCGACGACAGGGGGTCCTGCGGAGGGACCGGGTTCGCACACGTCGAGCCGTTGCGGCCGAAGACCTTCTGGAGATCCTTGATGTCCACGTCAAAGTCCTTCAGAGCGGGCTCCAGGTCGTACCAAGGCTGGTACAGCAGCGCCCCGAAGGTTGCGCTGTAGTGGGACGCGGTCAACTGGTCGTCCAGAACGTCGACCTTGCAGTCGAGGTTCATGTCGCCCTCCAGGATCCGCACGGTGATCGTGATGTCCGCACAGTCCGCGACGATGCCGCCGGTGACGATGCCGGGCAGCGGGATCTCGCGGCCCAGATAGTCGAGCTGTCCGCTCGAGAGCGGGTGGCCCCAGATATCGGCCAGCTCGCAGTTCTCATTCAGGAGCGTGCGGATGACGCCGTTGTTGTTGCCGGGCGTGATCCGCTGCGGCAGGTCGCTCTCAGGCGTCACGTGGATGATCGCTGCGACGCCGTCCGTCGTCGGGCCGGTTGTGACAACCACCGGGTTCTGCGGGTTCTTGCTCACGCAGCCGAAGCGGATGTCGTTCTCGGTGACGATCGTCGCCGAGCAACCGCCGATGCCTGGAGCGCCCGCGATGCGGCCGGTCGAGTACAGCCAGCCGCTGTCTTCGATGTCGATGTCGAAGATCTTGTGGTCGAACTTGAGCTGGAACTCGTAGGCGCCCACTCCGTCGGCGTCGCCGCTGACGTTCAGCACGTCCTCGTTGACATCGAGGTGGCCCTGACCGTTGGCCGTGCACGTGCTGCCCTTGCACAGCCACAGGTTCGCCAGCTCCGACGACTCGGCCGTGTTCCCGTTCGCGTCTTTCACCATCCGGACCACTATCGGCGTGGGCGCCGTGCTCGTCGCGGTGCTGGTCGGCGTCGCCGTGTTCGTCGCGGTGTTCGTCGGCGTCGGCGTCTTCGTCGCCGTGTTCGTCGGCGTGTTCGTCGCGGTGTTCGTCGGCGTCGCCGTGTTCGTTGCGGTGTTCGTCGGCGTCGCCGTGTTCGTCGCAGTGTTCGTCGGCGTCGGCGTGGTCGTCGCCGTGTTCGTCGCGGTGTTCGTCGCCGTGTTCGTCGCGGTGGTCGTCGGCGTCGCCGTGTTCGTCGCGGTGTTCGTCGGCGTCGGCGTGTTCGTCGCCGTGTTCGTCGGCGTCGGCGTGTTCGTCGCCGTGTTCGTCGGCGTCGGCGTGTTCGTCGCGGTGTTCGTCGCCGTGTTCGTCGGCGTCGGCGTGTTCGTCGCCGTGTTCGTCACGGTTGGCGTATTCGTTGCCGTGCCAGTTGCGGTCGCTGTGCTGGTGACGGTGTTGGTTGCTGTGGCCGTAATGGTGGGCGTGTTGGTGGGCGTCATGGTGTTGGTCGGCGTGCCTGTGGCGGTGTTCGTCGGCGTCGGAGTGGAAATCGCGCTCAACTGCACGCTCCGGTCCTGATTCTTGTTGCCGTTGCCATCCGGCTGCGCTGCCGTCATGTGGAAGGGAGAGCCCGAGATGGACGATGCGCCCTGCCCGATGCCCCAGTAGCCGCTGTGCGCGAGGTGACCGCCCCAGACGAAGAGCACATCGGACCCGGAACTGCGGAAGCTCACCAGCATATCTGCCGTGCCATTTGTGTTGTCGAAGACTGAGGGGCTGTGCGTCACGGGCGAGATTGTCACCGACCCACTGATGGCGTTGTAAACCCCGAGACACTGGGGCAGGCCGGCGGCGGTTGCGGCACCGGCCACACTCAACGTCGGCGCGAGGAAGGTGTCGCTCGGGAAGGAGACGCACTGCGGCGGTGTCAACGGCAGCCCTGGACACAGGCTCGATGGGGTGGCGCTGCCCGAACAGGGGTCTGCGCCCGTCTGCGTCGCATTGTACGAGGTAAGGAAGTCGAATGCCTTGATGCCACTGTTGGAGAAGTCGTAATGGATGTGGAACGTGTGGACGGTCGTCGAATCCCCATTCATGCCAGCGAAGTCGTACCGGTACGGGATTGACTGCCCTTCAGCGTACTGGGAATTGGCGCCGTTCAGATTCCCATTCTGCCAGTCGCAGTGGAGATCGCCGAACGCTGGGGAACCGTTCGAGCACTGATCCAGATTGACCACGACGGCATCTTCAAAGGTGGCCGTGGCGAGCAGCGTCAGGTGCGCGGTATCTGAGCTGCGATAAATCATCACGTTGTAGAAGCCCTGCATGTTGGTGAGCAGGTAAGAAAAGCTGAAGGTGCCGTTCGAGTCGCTGACGGCGTGGTCGTACGGGGCGGGCGGGATCAACTGGTGCGTGGCGTCGCCCGTGACCACGCTGCTGTCGGGTCGCACGACGACGATGTCGTAACTCGTGGCGGCGTTCATGCCGGTGCCCGTGATATGCACAGTGCTGTAAGGGAGATAGGCGGGCTTGTCGGTGCTAACATGCGGATTGGGTTCGAGGTACGCGACGACGTAGAACGTAAACAGTCCAGCCGCGGCCAGAAGTGCCGCAGCCGCCGTCAAACGCATTCTCCCGCTGAGCACTGCCCTCAACGGCTCCCCCACGTACGACAACAAGGCCTCATTCGAGGCCGGTCTTGAGCGGCGAGCGAAGGCATCGCGGCGGGGAGCCGAGCCGACAGTACGACGGCATGACTGGCGCTGTCAAGAGCCTGTACTCCTCAGACACCTGCGTTAGATCCTGAGAGGGAGACAGAATCGCGGGGCGTAGCTCGCTGAAGGTGAGGTCCTCCTTCGTGGCGCGGGCAGAACTCCTGTTCGTGCGTGCGGGTGGTTGCGCTCCAGGCGTCCATTGAGCTTGGGGCTGTTGGGCGGCAGCACGAGGAGCGCGAGCGCCAGCGCGACGCACGCATCGTGACGCGCGACTCGGGCGACTGCTTCTGAGTGTCAAACTGAATCAGATCACCTCGCTCCAGGAGACTCCAGTTCTTTGGTTTGCGGGTTGCATGCGGGCGCCGAGCAGAGCGCTTGTGCGCAGAGAGGCTCAGCCGCGTTGCCAGGCGCAGGACACCGCGGCGATGGCCCCTACCGCCACGATGACGGTGACTGCGGCCGTCCTCTTCGTCAAGGAGGCTCCATCATACTGTCCGCAGCACTGTTCTCGCCGAGCCCGAAGCATCGTCCTGACATGGGTCATTGACAGGATCACTTGACCGTTGGCTATTGACAGGCCTGCTCAGCCGAAGGTACGGTTGTCCCACGCCATTCAGGTTCGCGCCGAGCGGGCTGCGCCGGTGACCCGAGCGCCCTCTCCGCGGAGCCGACTGGACGTGTGACGATCTCGCTCGCTCCCCGCCAATAGAAGTCCGTGACGGCGCTGCCCGCTGGGCGGTGGCGTCATACGGCTGGCCGGGGGATCCTATGGTGGGCGTGTATCTGCTCACTCTCGCGCTCTCCGCGGGCATCGCCGTGCTGGCGACCCTCTCTTTCCATGTCCTTTCATCGCGACCCCGATGGGCGGCGCTGTTCCGCGCCCGCGGCCAGCACGAACGACCGCGCTGGGGCGGAGCCGCGATCTTCTTGGCGTTCGCCCTCACCCCATTCCTCGCTTCCATCTTCTCCCCTCGTGCGGCTGACCTCTTCGAGCCCAGGTCGAAAGAGTTCTTGGGCTTCCTGTTCGCCGCATTCCTGATCTTCCTCGTCGGCATGTTCGACGATCTGCGGGTTGCGTCGTGGCAGCAGAAACTGGCGGTGCAGATCGCGGCTGGAGCAGCCGTGTACGCCGCCGATTACCGCATCGACCGGATTGGGCTTCCCTGGGGTCCCGAGATGCCATTGGGCTGGGGTGGGGCGGTCGTCACGGTACTCTGGATCGTGTTCTTCACCAACGCCCTGAACCTCATTGACGGACGAGACGGCGTGGCCACCGGCGTAGGCGCGCTGGCGGCGGTAACGTTGGCGGCCATCGGCGCCAGCGCCCACCACCCGACCGTCGCGCTGCTGCTTGTGGCTCTGACGGGCGCCCAACTCGGGTTCTTGCCGTGGAATCTGCCCCCGGCCTCCCTCTACATCGGTGACTCAGGAGCTCTGCTGCTGGGCTTCTTGCTGGGCTCTTTCGCAATACGCGCAACCACCGGACCCACAGGCGCGGTGTTCGTCGCGGTCGCCGTGGTGGCCTTGGCATTCCCCGTGCTGGACGCGATGCTCGCGGCCGTCCGCAGATTACTCGACGGACGGCACCCGTTCCTGGGGGATCAGGATCACATCCACCACAGGCTCGAAGAGTCTGGATTCGGACCGCGAGGGCTCCTGCTTGTGATTTGGGGGCTGTCGATCTTGTTCGGCGCCGGAGCGTTGTTGCTGCACTACGTGGGTTGGTTCGTGTCAGAGGCGCTCGTCCTCCTGGCTCTCGTGACGCTCGTCACGGCCACCCTCAGTCGACTGGGCTACATAGCTTCCCTCTGGAACAGCAAGGGCATCGTCTCACTGCGCGTGCGGCTCTTAGGTAACGCACCGAGCCGGAACAGTGGCGCCGGTTAGTAGCGACTCCCCAGCGGCATCGCATTCCCGGGATGCCGCCAAGCCTGTTCGCAGGCGCAGGCATTCGACTGTGCTCTGCGCTGCTGAACCTGTACCCTTTCGCCATCAGCGATGTTCACGAGGCTTTCTATCGCCCGATCATTGTTATGGCTCACGCTGGTTTGCGTGATCGCGATGCTTGCCGCAGCCTGCTCGGGCAGTTCATCGCCAGGTGCTGGATCGACGCAGCGGAGCACCCTAGGCGTCAAGACTCCACCGGAAGCGGCAAAGCCCGCAGCCGTGCCCCAAGAGGCGCGCCAGATCCGGGCGGATCTCCAAGTGGGAGAACGGAGCGTGACGCCGGGCTCCGCGCAGACGGCAACCACGTTCTACTCCCTGCGCTGCCAGAATGGGCTCCTGAGTATCGCGACGACGGAGGCGGTATTCTATGCCGAACTTCCGTGCGACCGCTCGCTCCCGGACGACGTGGTGCGGCGGTTCCTGACCCAGCCTGTGACGATCCGGGTGAAGATCGGCGACCCGACGAAGCTCTACGTGGATTCCGCCGCTGCCGGAAGCGTCGAGTTCACCGTTGGTGCCGTCTGGATCGTGCGCTCTACGAACTAGCCGCCCGCCGCGAGGTCCGTCCCTCTGCGGCTGCCGCAGAACCGGCCTTAGTTGCCGGCTCTCTGTACGCCCCCCGCTCCCCAAATGGGAGGGGCAGAATCAAGCGACGCGCCAGGCGACGGCTCGGGGCTGGTTCGCACGTAGATGTAGAGCTTGTCGCGAAACTGGCCATAATTGGAGATCGTCTGATCTAGCTTGTAATTGACCGCGAGCTCCGGCAGCACATTTAGCGGAGGCGGCCGGGAGGCCGATGCGAGCGAGGGATCGGTGTCCAACGCTATTATGAGCAGGTCTACCTCTGTAAAGGCGACCACCTTGGGGATTCCTGACGAGAGCGCGCCGCGTAGCTGCTCCTGATTCAGCACACCCCTTGAGGCGGCGGAACCTAATTCCATTCGCGGCCAGTACGAGAACTGCGCCATCTCAAGCCTTGGCATGAGGGGGCGATCGGCCTCTACCGCGAGCGTCGCATCAAACGTCATAAGTTCGTCACCTTTGTCTAGGTGCGACGCAACTATCTCTGCGACGTCTCTGGTTTGCATCAGGTCAGGATGCCTGAACCTAAAGAAGACTTCCGACTGTGCGAGATAGAAGGGCGCTGCCAACATGAGGAGTAGCAGCAAGAGTCTCGCGAAGAACGGCCTGAACGCTTCGAGTCCGCGGGACACCGGTAGCTGTACAGCGGCCGCAGCCACGACTACTGTTAGGTAAGCCGAGCTCGGAACGAAGTAGCGCGGCTCGAACGGACTCGCCCCGAGGTACGGCAAGAACAGGAGCGCCGCGAGCCCGCCGATCATGAGATAGTTGCTCAGTGGATCTCCGTCCGCCTTGGGCCACTGTGGCCGCCAGCCCTCCCCGGCGCGGAGCATCAAATATGCGAGTAGGGCGATCAGGGGAACCACCAATACGAAATACGCGGCCCACACGGACTGCATATCCCGCAGTCGGCTGATCAGGTCGGCGAGCTGATCACGATCCGCCGACGGGAGCCACTGGCTCGATCTCCACATCTGAGACGACCACAGGTCGAAGACCGCCCGGCGGGGCGACAGCAGGAGAGGCATCGCGATCAGGGCCAGCTCGCCCACGAGCGCCCCCGCCGCGATCAGCCGCTCGCGGGCCGTGGCGGGCGTACGCCACCAGATGAGGGCGGTCATTACGAGGAAGGTCGGCAGCACGATGATGCGGGCACCGGACGCCAGGAGCAGAGCGGCCGGTGCCAAAAGGAGCGCGGGGGTCCCCCGGCGGTAGGCGTAGAAGCACAGCAAGGCGACGGCGCACAACAGTGTCGTGGCCGCCTCGGAGCGTGCCAGAGTCCCGGCTGACAGAAGCGCTGGATTGAAGCAGAGCAGCCCAAGGGTCCAGTTGCCTGCTGACGGGCCGGCAATCATCCGTGCGACCCGGACCAGAAGCGCGAATGACGCTAGGATGAGCACGAGGGACGTCAGCCGACCGACCAACAGGCTTGGCCCGAACAGCCACTGAGGAAACCCGTACAGGTAGGGCAACACCGGCCCTTGGAAGAAAGCGAAATCGCGGTACGGCACCTTCCCGTCGTACACGAGGCGGCCCGCATAGAGGTACCACCCTTCGTCACGATTCACTACGCCGAATAGGGTAAACAGGAGAGCTTCGGCGAAGGCGCAGGCCAGAAGCCAGTGGAATATGCTGACCTCGAGCCGATAACGAGGAATTGCAGCAGTACGAAGATTCATACGTAGATTTGATCCCGATGTAATCGGCGACCGCAAGGATGCGAGACGGGGAGCAATATTACGATGGCGGGGAGCTATACTAACATAGAACAGTGGCGCTGCGGTAGACATTTCTCGGCTTGACATGTTGGATCCCTGTTGATCGGGTCTCCTGGTTGCTAGTGGATGTCGAAGCTGGAATTGCAGTCCGCACGCAGCCCAGCGCCGGGTCGTGTTCCGTGAACACCTGCATTGTCGTCGGCAGGTGCGCAATGGAACCGGCGTTTCCACAGCAGGACATAGACCATCTTCTCCCACAGGTCGCATCCTGCTTGCGCTGCTGGTGCCACTGGTGCATCTGCCGGGTCGTCCGATCGCAGCGAAGGGCATGCAGCCTCCTCCGCCTCGTACCGCGCGGCCACCTCCACCGTCCAAGTCTCCTCGCGTACGTCCAGCACGGTCATTCCCGCGAGCTGTAGCTCCACCGTGATGGCCTGTGTCTGCACCTGGTCTCCTTCCCGTCGCTGATGTGTCTTTCATCAGCTCAAGGCTACAGGAACCCAGGTGCATTTCTGTTCACCCTCCTTTCCTGTTTCCACACTGAAGAGCGTAGAGCCTGGTCAAGTGCCTTCGTCCTTTGACCAGCCCCGTCAAACTAGGACAGCATCCCGACTCCCAGAGCCTGCGCGCCACACGCTGAACGCCTCGGTTGTCATGTACCGCGCTTCAGTCTTCCAGAGGCGCACCGCGACGATATCCGATGCGCCGAAGACGGCCCGGGTTGACCAGGAGAACAGCGGCGCGTGCAGCTCGCTCGGGCACGTCTAGGGATACACCAGCAGCCGCGAACCAAACGCCGGGTCGGGGCCGACTTCCTCCATCGTGCTGGCAATGGCTTCGCGTGGCTCCAACCACTGATCGAGCAAATGCTCCAACAGGTTCTCCGTGGCGGCGTCCGTGTGCTGCGCCGTCACAGCTGAATCCCAGCTCACCAGCTCCTTCGCGCCCTTCGCGATGAACGCCTGGGCGAGATCATCCGTCTTCAAGCCAGCGCACCCCATCAGCACAATGGTCGTGTCGGCAAACCGGCCGCCGGTGCTGAACTTGATGAAGTCCGGCGTGATACCGAAGTACTGCCACGCGATCTCCCTGTCAGCATAGCGATCCACCATCAGGCGCTTGGCGCGCTGATCCTGAAGATGTGTCTGCGTGCTGTAGGTTTCGTTGGTGAACAGCCCTGTGGATGGCACATCCGTGACGCCGCGTGTCGCCTGATTCAGTTCTGGACGATAGTCGGAGGTGTGGCTGCGGAGGACGATGAAGCTGTACCCACGACGTGGCAGATCCCGGTAGAAATCGACCGTGACGGCCTCGGCGGGGTAGTAGTCCACGACGTAGCCAGCGGACTCCAGATGGCGCGTGGCGCTGGCCACGAAGTCCGGGTTCGCGTCGGTCAGCGCGAGTTGATCGATGATCGCCGCGCGCGGCCTCGCGGGCGGATCACCCCAAGAGCGCCACACGATGCCGCCGATCGCTCCCGCCGCCGCCACCAGAAGGATGACGAGCACCGAGACGGCGGCCGCAGCCCGTCGCCGATCGATTGGGTTGTGGACAGCATCCGGCATGTTGGGCTCTCTAGTCCGTGCGGAGTACTGCGATCCTACTCCTGCCACGGGAGCCCCGGCAAGAAATAACGTGGCCGCCATGGAATCGGTCAAGTCAAGGGGCGCCCGAGCGGATGAAGGCGCTCAGACCACGACATGAAAAGGATCCCGTGGGCACCCGCATGCCCTAGAGTTGCTCGGGCCGCGCATTCGGGGCACCACCAGACGGTAGCCCGTCGTGGACAACCACGCGCGCCATTCTCGCGAACGCCGGAAGCGGGATAGCGGCAATCGAGCGCGCGGACGGCTCCGTTAAGTCGCCGCCCGCAGGCGGCCCAACAGCCGGCGCGTGACGCTCGCAAACACCTCGTAGTCCTGCGCCCCGACGAGGCGAAAGCCGCCCGAGAAGACGTACGTCGGGGGTGCTCAGCACCTCGTCCGCGCGCGCTTCCTCTGTCATGCGGTCGACCAGCGCTGAATAGCGTCTCTCCGCCAGCGCGTCGCGCAGGTGCTGATCATCGACGCCCGTCTCGCGCGCCAGGTCGCACAGCACCTCCGCGTCGCCGATGTCACGCGCCTGCTCGAAGTAAGCCCGGAACAGCGCCCGGTGGTAGGCATCGAAGCCCCCGCGCTCACGCGCGAACTCCGCCGCCTCCAGCGCCAGGTGCGAGTTCGCGACTACCGGCGGCATGCGCATCGCCAACCCCGACTCGCCGGCGAGGACCACAATATTGTTCGCGTAGGCCGCGGCGCGCGCCGAGCTGCCGAGCCGACCCGAGAGGTCCGCGCCGCCGGGCGGCGTCTCCGGGTGCAGCTCGAACGGCCGCCACTCCACGTCCACCGGGAACTTACGCACGAGCCGCTCGATGCGCTCGAGCCCGATGTAGCACCACGGGCAGACGTAGTCGGAATAGGCGACGATGGCAATACGCGCCCCCATGGCATGGAGCGTACCGCTCCCTCCCATCACGCGCGACGGCGTGCGACCCGCGGCGAGCGGGGGTGTACGCCGCCGCCGGAAGCTGTACCCTGATCCCGTGGAGGCGGGCTTGTACCAGGATCTGAGCATCTTCACGGGAAACGCGCACCCGGAGTTGGCGCACGCCATCTGCGGCTCGCTCGAGATGCCGCTCGGCCAGTGCGAGGTCTTCGAGTTCTCGAATGAGAATGTCTTCGTGCGGATCCTTGAGAACGTCCGCTCGCAGGACGTTTTCATCGTCCAGCCGCTCTGCTCGCCCGTCAACCGGAGCGTCATGGAGCTGCTGATCATGATCGACGCGTTCAAGCGCGCGTCCGCCGGCCGCATCACCGCCGTCGTCCCGTACTACGGCTACGGCCGCAGCGACAAGAAGGACCAGCCGCGCGTGCCGATTACCGCCCGCTTGCTGGCCAACCTCATCGAGACGGCGGGCGCCGACCGTGTGCTCAGCGTCGACCTGCACGCCGGCCAGATCCAGGGCTTCTTCAACATCCCCGTCGACGAGCTGACGGCGCTCTACATCCTCAGCCGCTACTTCAAAGAGCGCGACCTTTCCGAGGTGACGGTGCTGGCAACGGACGTCGGCGATGCGAAGCGCGCGCGCAACATCGCACGCCAGCTCGACACGCCGCTGGCCGTCGTCGACAAGGAACGCATCGGCAACGAAGAGCGCGTGTCGGCGCTGAGCCTCATCGGCGACGTGGACGGACGCCACGTCATCATCCCCGACGACGAGATCGACACCGGCGGCACGATCCTGGCCGCCGCGCGCATCGCGCTGGACCGTGGCGCCAGGAGCGTCACCGCCGCGTGCGTCCACCCCATCCTGTCCGACCGCGCCGTCGACCGTATCTGCGGCAGCGACATCCAGGAGCTGGTGGTGACCGATACCATCCCGCTGCCGGCCCAGAAGCGCCACGAGAAGGTCACCGTGCTCAGCGTCGCCCCCATGCTCGGCGAGGCGATCACCCGCATCCACACGGGCCAGTCCGTCGGCGCCCTGTTTCAGTAGGGGTTCGCGCCCGCATTCTTGAGCGAAGCCCCGCCGGGGACCCTGGCCGCCTCCTGCTACACTTGATCCTGAATACCGCGCGAGGTTAACCGGAAAGCCAATGAAATTTCTCTCCCGGATCTTCGGGGACAACGAACGCGAGATCCGCAAGTACACGCCCGTCGTCGAGGAGGTCAACGCGCTCGAGCCCGGCTTCGAGGCGCTGTCCGACGACGAGCTGCGGGCAAAGACCGACGAGTTCCGCACCCGGCTGGCCGACGGCGAAACGCTCGAGGACCTGCTGCCGGAGGCGTTCGCCGCCGTCCGCGAGGCCGCCAAGCGGCACGTCGGCCAGCGCCACTACGACGTCCAGATCATCGGCGGCGTCGTGCTCCACCAGGGCAAGATCTCCGAGCTGAAGACCGGCGAGGGCAAGACGCTCACCGCCACCCTGCCGCTGTACCTCAACGCGCTCGAGGGCAAGGGCGCCCACCTGGTCACGGTCAACGACTACCTGGCCAAGCGCGACGCGCAGTGGTACGGCCCCGTGTACGACGCGCTCGGCCTCAGCGTCGGCGTCCTCCAGCACGAAGAGGCGTTCCTCTACTCGGCCGAGAAGCAGAGCGACATCGAGAACATGGAGCACCTCAGGCCGTGCTCCCGGCGCGAGGCCTACTACGCCGACATCACCTACGGCACGAACCACGAGTTCGGCTTCGACTACCTCCGCGACAACATGGCCGTCTCGCTCGACGCCGCGGTGCAGCGCGAGCTCCACTACGCCATCGTCGATGAGGTGGACAACATCCTCATCGACGAGGCGCGCACGCCGCTGATCATCAGTGGCCCTGCGGAGGACAGCGCCGCCATGTACCAGCGCTTCGCCCGCCTGGCGCCGCAGCTCGCCGCCGAGCGGGACTACACCATCGACGAGAAGGCGCGCGCCGTGCTGCTGACCGAGGACGGCGTCGAACGACTCGAGAAGCTGGCAGGCGTCGACAACATCTACGCGCCGGAGAACTACCGCCTCACCCGCTACATGGAGGCGGCGCTGAAAGCGCACGTCATCTACAAGCGCGACGTCGACTACGTCGTCAAGGACGGCGAAGTCGTGATCGTCGACGACTTCACGGGCCGCTTGATGTTCGGCAGGCGCTGGTCGGACGGTCTCCACCAGGCCGTCGAGGCCAAGGAAGGCGTGCGGATTCAGAACGAATCGATCACCTACGCGACGATCACGCTGCAGAACTACTTCCGTCTCTACGGCAAGCTCGCCGGCATGACCGGCACCGCCGCGACGGAGGCCGAGGAGTTCTTCAAGATCTACAAGCTCGAGGTCGTCGTCATCCCGACGCACAGCCCGATGATCCGCGAGGACAACAACGATCTGGTCTACCGCAGCGAGCGCGCCAAGTTCGAGGCGGTAGCCGAGGAGATCGCTGAACGGAAGGCAGAAGGCCAGCCCGTGCTCGTCGGCACGGTGTCGATCGAGAAGTCGGAGTACCTTTCCGAGCTCTTGAAGCGGAAGGGCATCGAGCACCAGGTGCTGAACGCGAAGCAGCACGAGCGCGAGGCCGCCATCGTCGCCCAGGCGGGCCGCTTCGGCGGCGTCACCATCGCTACCAACATGGCCGGCCGCGGCACCGACATCGTCCTGGGCGGCAAGCCCGAGGGCCGCACCACAAGCGAGTGGGAGGACGAGCACAACCGCGTCGTCGGCGCCGGCGGCCTCCAGATCATCGGCACCGAGCGCCACGAGTCGCGCCGCATCGACAACCAGCTCCGCGGCCGCGCAGGCCGTCAGGGCGACCCCGGCCGCTCGCGCTTCTACGTCTCGTTCGAGGACGACATCATGCGGCGGTTCGCGCCGGAGTGGCTGCCTGGCATGATGGCTCGTCTGGGCATGGAAGAGGACATGCCGATCGAGAGCGGCTGGGTGTCGAAGGCGATCGAGACGGCCCAGACGAAGGTCGAGGGCCACAACTTCGACATCCGCAAGAACGTCGTCGAGTACGACGACGTGATGAACACGCAGCGCGACGTCATTTACAAGGACCGCCGCAAGATCCTCGAGGGCGCCGACCTCAAAGCCAACACCCTCGACATGGTGCGCCAGGAGCTGACAGCGGTCGCCGGCGCCAACATGCCGACCGACCACTTCGAAGACTGGGATCTCGACAACCTCATCGTCGAGGTCAACGCGATCGTCCCGCTCTCCGACGAGTTCACGCCCGACGCGATTTCGACCATGACCCCGGACGCAATCCTGGAGGCGATCATCCAGTTCGCCGAGGATGCGTACGAGGACAAGGAAGAGGAGCTCGGCTCCGACGTCATGCGCGCGCTCGAGCGGCTGGTGATGTTGCGCTCGATCGACTCGCTCTGGGTGGAGCACCTCACGGCGATGGACGAGATGCGGCAGGGCATCGGACTGCAGGCCTACGGCCAGACCGACCCGCTGGTGGCGTACAAGCGCGAAGCGCACGACATGTATCAGCAGCTCCAGGTCAACATCCGCAACCAGATCACGCGCTCCATCTACCACGTCGAGCTGGCCGCGACGCCCCAGCCGGCGCCGCCGCCGGTGATGGTCACGTCACAACCCGGCGTCGCTGCCACCGGTGACGGCGGCGCTCCAGACCTCATGCAGGACGGGCGCGCACAGCGGGCGCTGGCAGCCGCCACGGGCGTCAAGGCCCCGCCGAAGAACCTGCGCACCAACCAGCCGGTCGAGGGCGGCGGCGGACGCACCGTCGTCGCCGCGCAGAAGGTCGGCCGGAACGAGCCATGCCCGTGCGGCAGCGGCAAGAAGTACAAGAAGTGCCACGGGGCGGAGTAGCGGTGTGCTGAGGAACTCGTCGTCCTGAGCCCCGCGAACGATCTCGGCGGATCCGCATGCATCGCATCGCCAGCCTGACGGGCGGGACTCCGCCGATTCGCGGCCTGTTCCAGCACCCCGCCTTGAACATGGCTTCTGCTGGGGCACTCGAGGCGGGAGCGCAAAGGGCGCCAGCGCGTCTGCCGGGAGCTCCGGGGGTGTCCCCCGGAAACTCATTCCGTTTCAAGGTGGTGCAGGGTACGCGACAGCGGACACTGCGCGACCGCTGCCTCGGCACGGTACGCCGCCGTATTCATTCTGTTGGGGTGCGGACCGCCACATGAACAACCGACGTTCTGCCCGTGAACAGGTCGCCGTCGGGCTGGTCCTCGCCGACGACGGGCGGCTGTTGCTCCAGCACCGCGACGACCGGCCTGACGTCACCGGCGCGGGGCTCTGGGGCTTCTTCGGCGGCCACCTGGACGCCGGCGAGCGGGCGGCCGACGCCTTCCTGCGCGAGATGCACGAGGAGCTGGGCTGGCGGCCTCGCCACTTCGAGCACTACCTGACGACGGACGCGCCGCCGCTGCCCGGCGACAGGGGCTACGGCTTGGGCATCGTCTCTCACGTCTTCGCTGCGCACCTCGACGTGCCGCTCGATGCCTTGACACTGAACGAAGGGCAGGCACTCGCGCTGTTTCCGCCGGACGCGCTGCCGGACGCGATCGTCCCGGGCCTGCTGCGGGTGATCGAGGAGTTCGCGCGCTCGCGGGCGTGCGGCCGCGTGCGCCGCGCGTGGGATCTGATCAGCACGACCGGGCTTATCGTCGATGGCGAAGGCCGCTTCCTGCTCCAGCACCGCGACGACAAACCCGACATCGTCAATCCCGGCATGTGGGGCTCCTTCGGCTGGCGCGTCGAGCCGCATGAGACGGACGATCCCGAGACGCCGGAGGACGGCTTCCTGCGCGAGCTGCGCGAAGAGCTGCGCTGGCGACCGCGGCGCATCACGCTCTATGACGGCTTCCCGTACCGCTCCCTCGACGACGGTGACCTGCGCCGCCAGCTCATCTACGTCTACGCCGCCCCGCTCGACGTGCCGCTCGATCGCCTCGAACTGTGCGAGGGCCAGGGCATGGGGGCCTTCGCGCCCGATGCGCTCCCGAACGGGACGGTGCCCGTGCTCCGCGGGCTCATCGCACGGTTCACCGCCGAGCCGCTGTACGAAGAGACGCGGGCCGCTGCCCGCGCCGCGGACCCTCGGACCTAGGGCCGGGAAACGGCTGCGCTTTGCCCCCTGGTTCTGGCCTCTTGGTTCCTGGTTCGCCTCAGCGCTGCCGAGCTGCCGAGGTGACACGGCGCCCTCGGTGTTCATCGCGCTATCGCCTATCCTCGCCGCATGAGTTACACGAGGTCGTCCCTTGCTGCTCGCCCTGCGCCCTTCGTGCCGGCACGCCCGATCGATTGGCGCCATCGCTTCCGCGCCCGTTGCGCAGATGATCGGAGCCCGCTTCGCATCAGGCTGGCACTCTCCGACCGAGAGTGCTATCGATGGAGCCCTCGGATCAATCAAAGCTCCGGAGCCCGTTGGTATACTGGCATGTACGCCTGCCCGATGCGGGCGTTTTTCTACGTAGGAAACATGGCGGAACCGCGCAGCGTCCCACGCAAAATCAGTGCCGGCGTCATCCTCGTGGACGCGCGCGGCCGCGTCCTCATGCAGCTCCGCGACGACGATCCGTCGATCATGTTCCCCGACCATTGGGGCATCACCGGCGGCGCCGGCCACCCGGGCGAGACGCCGGAGCAGGCGGCACGCCGCGAAGTCGCCGAGGAGACCGGTCTCACACTCGGCAAGATCGAGCCGTTCAGGGCCTATTACTTCCAGGAGACCCGCACGCCCGCCGGCGCCCGGCCGAGCGCGAAGCGTGCCGCCGACTACGAGCTGTACCTGTTCCACGCGCCGTGCAGCACGCCCACCGACGAGATGACCTGCGGCGAAGGCCGCGGCCTGCGCTTCTTCGCCCCGGAGGAGCTTGCGGAGATCGACATTGCCTACAACCACCGCCAGGTGCTGTTGGATTTCTTTGCGTCGCCGGGATACGCGCTGTATTTGCACGGAGCGCCCTTCGGCGACGCCAGCGACGGCGAAGCGATCGACCCGCTGGCGGCGTACCTGTCGGCACTGGAGGACGGCGCGCCGTGGTTCGAGGCGATGATGCAAGCGATCGCCCTGTGGGAGCGGCCCCAGGAGGCCGTCGACGGCCGCCAGTACCGCTACCTCATCGGCGGCGAGGCGTTCGACTGGCTGCTGCTCGCCGAGCGGCTGATCGATGCCGCGCCCGGCTATGTCCCGGCTGCGGAGGCCGAGCGGCTGCTGTTCGACGCACACGCCCCGGGCGGCACCGCGTCTCCGGGCGGCGAGCGACTCGATGATGAGCGGCTGCGCGCCCTGATCGGCGAAGCGAAGCATCGGGCGCACCTCAACTACCTGTACGGCGTTACCGTCGAGGAGGCTCTGCAGTACGCCGTCGAGCTGGAAGTGTCGAAGGAGCGCGTCACGGTGCACATCCGTGATCCGCGGGCCGACGACGCGGCAATCGACCCCGTCTACGAGCGCATCTATGGCCGGCCGCGCGGCGCGCTTCTGCGCGAGTTCCGCGACGAGGCGGGGCTCCCGCACGGGACCCATATCTCGCTGACAGAGTTGCGCGAGTTTATGTACTGGCTCTTCAAGTACCGCGTGCGCACCTGCGAGCCGGCGCGCGTCGCGTCCGACACGCGCAAGGCGCTGGCGCAACTCTCCGCGATGGAGGCCGCCGTGCTCCGGTCGCGCCGCCACGCCACGCGCGAATCGCGCGCAACGGCCGTCGTCCACGACGATCTGCTCCGATCCGCGCTCTAACGTCCCAGCCACACGGCCACCCTTCCGACACATTTTGATCTCCAAGCCGTGACTCAGACGGCGCGGCACGCTCGCCAGATCATGCCGAAGTCAGGACTTATGGCCCGTTGACGGCCTGAAGGATGACGCATTTAATTGGACACATTCCATCGCATCGTAAGAGAACCTCAGTCCGCCGGAGGCATACGTCGAAGGATCGGCATGTTATGTCATTACAGCGGTGGCGCCTCACACTGGGAACTCTTGCGGCGATCGCGGTCGTCGCACTGACCCTCGGTCTGGAGGCGCGCAGCCGGGGCGCCTCCGCTGGCGCCGACTCCAACCCGCAGCTGTCGGTCAGCAACGCGGGACTGGTCATCACCCTCAGTGCGTCAGGGTCCGGCTTCAACGCCTACCTTGGCTACAACTTCGCCTTCACCTATGACCCCACGCTCGTGTCAGTCGTCTCCTCCACGAACAACATGTCCATGTCGCCACCCGGAGTACCTCTATTCTGCATGGGGGCCGGCTCGACCGGCTTCATCCGCATTGGATGCACGGTTTGGGACCCGGTGGCCTACGCGGGGCCCCTCGCCTCCATCACCCTGGCGCAACTTGGCCAGGCATCGGGTTGTCTCACCATTGAGATCATCCCGCTCGATCCAAATGACTCGGACACCGGGTTCACGGGGTCGTACACGCTCGACCCGGATTCAGCCGCACAGGTCAATTCCCTTGGTACGTCCATGCTCCAGATCCCCGTTGGCGCCGGCACCTGCCAGTCGGCGACCGACACCGCCACGGCCACCGATACGGCCGCACCGACCGATACCGCCACGCCTTCGCCCACCAACACCGCTACGCCAACAGCAACTGACACTTCGTCGCCCACGGCGACTTACACAGCTACGCCTACGCCGACCGACACTGCCACGCCGACCAACACCGCCACGCCGACGCCCACCAGCTCCGCTACGCCGACGGCGACTTACACCGCAACGCCCACGCCAACCAACACTGCCACGCCTACGGCAACTGACACTCCCTCACCAACGCCGACCTACACCGCGACCCCCACACCGACCGACACTGCTACGTCAACGGCGACTAACACCCCGACACCGACCGAAACCGCAACACCTACGGCAACCAACACCTCCACGTCAACAGCGACGAACACGCCCACGCCGACCTACACCGCGACCCCCACGCCCACCGACACCGCTACGCCAACGGCGACCAACACCCCGACACCGACCGAAACCGCAACACCTACGGCAACCAACACC
>Ga0153916_10000144_pt1 | contig 41767 bp, 39 predicted proteins | sample Opewatmetagenome_FD_109642 | JGI IMG/M metagenome (GOLD analysis project Ga0153916, IMG submission 109642) | Freshwater wetland microbial communities from Ohio, USA - Open water 3 Core 3 Depth 4 metaG | ecosystem: Environmental > Aquatic > Freshwater > Wetlands | place: USA: Ohio, Lake Erie...
CTCCCCATGTCTTTCGGGGATCTGTTTCCACAACTCGAATAAGCGCCGACTTCCTTCGGGTGGCAGCTCAGTCAGCAAGGTTTTGGTCTCATCCAGTACCCACCACCATTCTTTTGGCACTGTTTCTCGTAGCTGATACATAGTTCGTCCCACCCAACGGCGTACATGGAATTGGCACACCTGGTGTTCCACGCCCAGCTTTTCAGTCACCCTATGGAAGGTGATGAGATCATCCGAGACAATCACGCTCACGCCAAGTCGCTTGACCAAAGGCTCCAGGAAGCGGCGTACCGCCCAAGGGTCATATTCATTCACATGACCCATCGCCACAGGCTGTCCACTGCCCATGTCTACTGCAACTAGCACCGGTTGCTGCCTGCCTTTTCCCAGTGGGTATAGTCCATCGATCCCTAACACCCGTACCGGTTTCCAATGACGCTGCTTCTCCAGTAAATTAGCCTGTTTCTGCAGGTTCCTCCATAGGGTCATGTGGCTGAGCTGCACTCCAAATACCGATAAGGCTGTATAGGTCTCACGTAAACTCATCCCCAACACCCACAGAATTGTGGATAGTTTGCGCAACCTGAGGGTTTGATCAGCTCGATCCACTCCATCGGGATAATATCGAAAGGTGCGCTGGCAATGACAGCAGCGATAACGATAGACCCGGATGGTTCGATAGCGATTGTCTTTGACCGGCTTGGATACTCGTCCCCAGCGTTGAAAGGTCTCACCAGAGCAATATGGGCAGACTTTCGGTCGAATTTCAGTTTTTGGATTGACATTTGGAAGGCTTAGAGTGACAATCGACATGGCAGGCTCCTTGTAGATGTCGGTTTAGTCACCTAACATCTTGCAAAGAACCTGCCAATTTATTCAAAACCCACCACGCATGTTACAGACACATGGAAATTCATGAATATTTTAAGGTTTCTCATGATTAGGAGCTAATCGACGATTTTAATAACTTCTCGAATTACGCATTCAATTCAAGTTAGCAGAATATAATCTTTTATGGAGACACCCTAATGAGGGTCTCTACAATCAGACAAGGGGGATACTTACAAAGAGAAATATGTGATAAAGAAAAGGTGAGTCGCGAAATAATTCTACGGGTGATATTCACTTTTTCGGGTAGAAGCTTGATAGCGTCATTGGTATATATTTATTTTTGGGAGGAGGCGGATTTAGGTCGGGTGGGCCTAGCGTAACCAAAATAGGTTGCACTTTGAATGTCCCTATAAAATCGGTAAATGTCTGTAATTCTCCTCTAGATAATCACTTAACAGCTGAATAGATATGGTAGTGAGTTGTGTTGGAATATTATTTTCTATATAATGATTATTGTTATGTATAGGCTATGACATTGGAGGAACATCCAAGCAAAATTGACCGTCTTAACCATGTACACATAATTCCCTAAATCCATGAGTGGGTTGAGACAGAATGGGAATTTCGCAGTAAGATTTTTCAACCTGGTTATCCCAAGTAGGCTAGTTCAGAAAAGGAGGGAAAGATGTACAGCTTATCACGAATTACGATAATGATATGCGTTGTGTTACTGCTAGCAGGCTGCCATCCCGTGCCTAAGGATAGATTGCTGGTTCAGGCAGATCTGCCGCGAGTTGAGTCGCCAACTGTGAGTGGTGAGCAGGAAGCACTGCTCCAGAATGGGAATAACTCCTTTGCTTTCGACCTGTACCACAGCATCAATCTACAGAAAACAGACAATCTGATTTATTCTCCCTATAGCATCTGGATGGCATTCTCCATGATCTATGCCGGAGCTCGGGGAGAAACCGAGAACCAGATGGCAGGCGTATTTCACTTCCTCGGCCAGGAGAGTCAACACGTGACACTCAATGCGATTGATCAACTCCTACAAGCGTTTGGCACGGTCAAAGAAACTGAAGAGGAAGGTACTCCATTCCAGCTCAGGCTGGCGAATGCTGTCTGGAGCCAGCAAGGTTATTCCTTCAATCAAGCATATTTGGATCTGCTGGCGATGCAATATGGTGCCGGACTGCGCATACTTGACTTTCAGAGTTCAGTAGAGGTGGCGAGAGAAGCGATCAACGCGTGGGTTAATGAACAAACCGATGGACGTATAAAGGAGATCGCCGAGCCTGGGTCAATCTCACCTGACACACGGCTTGTCTTAACGAATGCGATTATTTTCAAGGCGGGATGGGCGTATAAATTTAACCGGGAGGCAACCGCAGATGACTTATTTACTCTGATTGATGGAAAACAGGTGGCTACTCGACAAATGCATGTGAGGGCTCCGTTGGATATTATCGAGACGGAGGATTATCAGGCTGCTCGGTTGCCTTATGCATATCAAAATGTGGAAATGTGGATCATCCTGCCAGCAGAACGGCGGTTTACAGCTGTACAGGATGAGTTAGATTCTGATCTTATGAATGCTATCCGTCAGCAGGCGGGAATGAATGATGTTACTCTCACAATGCCCAGCTTTGATTTCGAGACTGAACTCTCGTTGGATGAGCTGTTGGTGCAACAAAGCCTGTCAGATGCTTTCTGCCCGGCAGGCGATTACAGCGGGATCACTGAGGGAGGGGGGCTATGCATAGGTCGAGCCGTTCACAAAGCTACGATCACGGTAGATGAGGAGGGTACAGAAGCAGCTGCAGCAACCCTGATAGCCATGCCGGTTTCCACGATGAAAGAAATTGAGATAACAGTTGATCGTCCGTTTATATTTGTGATTATGGCTCGGGATAGTGGGCTTATTCTATTCCTTGGACAGGTGCTCAATCCGACGGTCCATTGACGATTAAATTTATTTTGCATAGTGCTTAATTAATGGAATGTATCAGGAAATCTTTGGGAAGTGACCGGAAATTGGGGAGCGAGCTTATGGAAAGAGGCCGGTCAGCATCGAAAAAACAAAACAGCGATACTATTCGCGTGGACTTCCTGGGATAGAAAAGAACCTGGAAGGGTGGGCATCAGTACAAATTAAGTACGTTCAGGAGGATGAATGACATACCCACAATTAGTGAGGCCACCTGTAAGGCCCTCTAAAAATGAGTATAGGGAGATGGGATTAGCTACAACTGCTTCGCTTAAAACTAGAAAAAAAGGTAAATATAGACTGCTATTCATCCTGCTGGCTGTCCTTCTGCTCATTAGCTGGGGAGCATGGCGCATTATTCCTTATCACACAATCATCCCCCAAAGTGTCAGGTTGAAATCCGCAGTATACCTGCGCTCACCGCATGTATACCGGCACGACACATCAGGATATGATCCTGAGCAAGCCCCTCTAGAGCCAGAATGGGTACGATTGAATTTAGACCGGGAGAACAACCAGGCGTTTTTCGAATCATCCACAGGTGAGAGGGTTCAAGTGACGTTAGGGGAACCCCAATGGATTAAGGGATGTGAAAACCAATTTCGCGTGGAAGCATTTCGTCTGGCAGATGAGCTAGCCCTGGGTTCAATTGCATTCCATGAACCCGTGTTGATCGTAGCTTGCGATATGTGGGCTTTAGGGGAAAAGGTGCGACCAGTCAGACTAGTTTTGAAAGAAGGACCCATATCCGAGATTGACCCCTTCTATATGGGAATGGAATGCAATCCAAACCGGGAGATTTGCATGAGCTTTGCAGAGGCTCTCATTGAGCTGGTAGTGACAGTCGTTGAGGCTGATTCAAGACAAGCCCTGCCCTATGCACACGTCACCATCTCCAGCGGTATGGGCATCCAGGAATTTACCGGCGGCTTACGACTACCGGTGTACACCGCCATGCAGTTGGAATATCATATCAGCATGCCTGGATATATGGATAAGGACGGTGAAATCTCAAATTTCTACGGGAACAAAATGGAAATCATGTATTTCACCAATGCTGATCGCAACCATGGAATGGGGGATATTTTCGATTTGCCTGTGAATTTCCAGGAGGTGGATTACAGCATTGAATTATCTAAAGAGTGAATATTTAGTCTGGCGTGTAATTTAGGTTTCAGATAACCTTTTTAAACAAAATCCACGTTTTATCAACGGGGATTTATTCTACCCTTTCAGCGACCCAGGAATTTGCGCGACTAATACCAAGGTACACCGCTGGCGGGTTTGCCATGAATTGAGATGGAAGTGAGATTTTATATCACCTTATATATCTCATCGCCTTCTCGCACAAAACCATCCACCTTTAGAGCCACTTCCATCCCTATACCACCAGACTCGATTTTAGTATGCTCGACTTCCAGAGAAGCGACGGACATAATCAAATCGGTGATGTGACCCTTGATGCGAATTTCATCGCCCAATCGGATTTCGTCGGTAAGATTCAGGACAGCTACGCTCAGGCGGGTGTAATAATGTGTCACCGTGCCAATACGCTTTTCCATAGAATATTTCTCCTAACTTGAGAACACAAGCGATATCAAACTCTGTTATGAAATCGATCTCTTTGGATCAAAGCCAAGGAGGTTTTTATTTATCAGCTATATAACTATACATCACTTTAGTCATCAGTCAAGAAGAGGGTGCTCATTGATCTCAAATAACCATAGCATGCGAGAATTTTATGAAGGATAGTAAACCCCCGCCAAAAGGCGGGAGTTTAGTTTGCTTACGGATTTCAATGACCTAGATATTTTTGTGACCAATACCAAATAACACCGCTGGCTGGTTTGCCATGAATAGAGATTGATTTGTCCTGAAGGATGGCTGGGGGGTAATAGCCCATTGAAACAAAACCTGAAATCCAGTCACGTGGATCGATGGCTGAGAGAACTGCGTTATAGGCATTCGCCTGACCCTGAAGATTCAAGGCAAGCTCACGTATATCCGTGTTGGGCAGGTTGAGCAGGTCATAGTCAAGACACCCCCCTCCGAGTATAAGGATACAACCACTGGCTCCTACATCAATAGATGGATAAGATATGGCTATAATGACGGGTTTCCCAATCTGCTGTTGGAAAGGTAATATTTCCTGATCAAATATAGAACCAGCTTGAGATTGCATTTCATCAGGAGAAGCGTTTGGCTGGCTTGCCAGAGGCGCAGACCATAGAATGTATATTTGATCGACTGCATCAAGGAATGGAGGTGGATTTTTTATCCCATCCGGATATGATAGAGCCCAAACAATGGTACCACTATAACGCTGACGTACCTTTTGGATCAAATCTCGCCAACGGATTTCGGAATCCTGGGGGACATTACTGGGAGAACCATCAACCAGCTGTCCGCCGGGTAAAGCCGGATTCAACCAATCACCTCCCAAAATCAACGAGGAGGCATGGGTATTGGCGGCAACACTAGCGTGGTGCAAGATGAAATTCGAATACCTTTCATAGAAAGAAACCCACCATGGAAAATCACGCACAGCATTCTGCCACCAAATACCGACCTGGGAGGGGAAGTGAGGTGTGGGAAAAATCCCGACGTTCAAATTTATTCGGAGAGCAGTATTGATCGAACTGACCAATTCAGGCCAGAGGATATCCTGTGAGGGTGAGGGTTCCAGGATAGGAGGCGATCCATTGGTAAACGTCCAGGTAGGGTCGAAAATTAACCAATTTACATTGAGACTTTGGACTTCATTTATCGCATCAGAGAGCAGAGGCCCCCAAGAGGGCAGGTAGCTGGATTGAAAGGAAATCCCGGCCGTAAAGTTCGCACCCCTGGAGGAAACCTGAATATCCGGGACGCTGGCGGGAATATTCGGTTCGCTAAACCATGCCCAGCTTTGTACTTCATCTTTTATGGTTCCAGGATTTAAACTTGGGTTCGCTTCACGACCCGTAGGATTTACCCCCATTGTGGCGGCGTCATCTGCACTCCCGCATTGATACTGTCGACAGTAACGGTATTGTAAGGATGCTGGATTATAGAATGGCCCGGTCAAATCAAATCTCCAGACAGGTTCTCCCAGGGAATTTGTGGCAAGCCACATTGGAAGGGATTCAAGCCATCCAAAGCCTGGATTAAATTGGATCGAGACAATCTCAGCTTGAGGGGTATTGGCTGGCACTTTGACTTCAAACCGGATAGTCTTGGTGCTGTCTGAATGCCATGCCTCAACAACATCATTTTCTTCAATGGTGGCATTTGGAATGACCAACTGGCGTAACTGGATCTTCCCCTTTGAAGTTAATTCAGCACTCCAAAGACCGTCTCCAAGTGTATATTTGTATTCAATGTAAGTATACGCAGGGAGATTTAATGTCACCATATATCTCCCATCCGGAAGCTTACCTAAAATTGGCATTCGAGATGCCAAAGTACTGACTCCACCGGAAAGATCAGCGTAAGAATTCCCCAATTGATAGAGATTTCCTGCCAACCGGAGGGGGGCATCTGAAGGCGTATCTGGAGGGACTTTAACGGTGAATATGACAGTCACAAGTTCGGCAGGGCTCAATTGAACTGATACAGGAGTCGTCGAATCGGCTGCAACTACAGCCCCTTGTTGATAAATTCTATATGAACCATCCAATGTATAAAAGACCAAGTTGTGAGTACCCGGTGGTAACCCTTCAAGAAGGAAGGTTCCATCAGCAAGAGTGTATGCCTGTTCACCTCCGGCTGCGACGAGAATGTTTGGAATTGGCTCACCGGTCGTAAAGTCTGATACTTCGCCCATGATGCGCCCCTTTGGACCAAGATACTCAGAATCAGTCCACCGGCTGATCACATCCTCAACAATCCCAGGTCCTTCAACATGATAAAGACGGTAACGAACCGGTCTATCATTGTACAGATGTTCGTTAACGACAGTAGCTCCTTCCCGGCTATAACGATATTTGAGTACTTTATCTAAATATAACGGCAAAGTGACTGAGTAATGAAGAGCATCTTCTGCTTGCATGATGTATTTATGGGGGTTAAAAGCCAGACCAGTGACCTCATCCAGAAGGGTAATGAATATCGAATCGCCTGCAGAAAGCGATTCAGGGGCAGTCACCCTGAACGTGACCATTGTTTGTTGAAAATCTGATATTGGTGTGATTTGCGGATTCGTTGAAGATTGAATAGTTTGGGGAGGAAAATTACATCCTGCCAGCAGGGTGAGAATTAATAATGCCAGGGAACCTGCGCGAAACCATTTTCTAATTAATATATGCATATGATGATAAATCCATTATATTGAAATTATAGACCAGATTGGTGATCCTTATGATTTATAAGCCATATAAATTTTATCATCTCGACATAGCAATTGGAGAGGATTAATAAATTGTATCCTGCGGAAGTACTGAGGTTGATTGGTTCGCATACCAGCGCAGGATACAAGTCGTAGATTGCTAAAGGGTAATATCTAGGCTGGCTTGAAGTACTTGATATCTAAAATGGAACCGACACGCTTGGATTTGGGCTTAAAAACCGCTTCTACCATCAACCCAATCTCCACCTGATCCGGCTCTATCTCACCCAAGTAGTGGATTAATCCACCATCTCCGAAACGGATGAATGCGACGATCTCAGGTTTTTCAAGAGGGCTGCCATCGAGGGCAACATTGAGGAACGTGTATGTAACCACATCCCCGATGTTACCCACGTCCACCCATTCATCCAATTTACCCAGGCAGCGCTCACAGAAGCTTGCTGCTGGCACATAGGTGATATCGCAATTTGGGCAATGCGTGCCCATGATATGCCCTTCATCTTTAATGGTACGGAAGAATTTTTCACCAGCTAACCCATAGGTATAGCGGTTCGTCACGGGTAATTCACCCTGCCAGGCAACAGGTGCTTGTGGATCTTTATGTAGGAGTGTCATCGTCATGCCTCCTTGATGGGTTTGAAGTATAGAATATCGTTGACCGAACCCACTCGCTCTTCAGGGGGTTTCCATACTGCTTTCACGCGCATCCCGATCTTTACTTTTTTAGGATCAACTTCTCCAAGCATATGCATGATGCCATGGAGTGGAGAAGCCCCATCAATGTCTATCACAGCGGGGATTTCCGGTTCCTTGATGCGTTGAACATCCCAGGTTACGTAGCAAAGGGAGAAGGTATTTACCGTCCCAGTATCTTTCAATGGGACGAATTCATCCATGGGTCGAAAACAAAACTCGCAAATCGTGCGAGGTGGTACCACAATCTTACGACAGGATGGACAATGACTACCAAGAATCACGCCAGCTTTCAAGGAAGCCAAATAGCTGCCTATGCCAACCCCAGTATCCCAGGCATATATGCCATTGAGCTTGTCGAAATTAAATAGTATTTTCCCGTCCTTGAAATCCTGCTCACTTAAGGATATTCCTGGAAACTCTTTGATTTTTGCGGTCATAAGATTCTCCTCATCTCCCCATGATAACAACTGTGCCGACTTGCATTAGATCACCCCATGCCTGAGCCAATCCACGTAGTGGCTGACCAGGAACCTGTCGCGCACCGGCTTCACCCCGTAACTGCCAGAATAACTCTGCTATTTTCATTAATCCCGCGGCAGCAATGGGATTACCGACGCCTAACAGCCCCCCAGATGGACAGATAGGCATATTCCCTGTGCGGGCAGCAGTCCCATCACTATATAACTCACAGGCTTTACCGCGATCCGCAAGCTGAAGACCTTCCAAATGGTGGAGAGCTTTGTAATCGAAGGGATCGTAGGGTTCGGCAATATTGATCTCTTTGCGAGGTTCCTTGATCCCAGCCATATCGTAAGCCATGCGGGCGGCATATTCCACATAGCGTGGATAAGCCAGGTCGCGATTGGTCCAATAGGATGTGTCCAGGTGCCAACCGACACCTTCAATCCAAACAGGCTTGTCGGTAATCCTTTTAGCGATGTGTTCTGAAGCTAAGATCACAGCGACGGCTCCATCTGAGACTGGACTAACATCAAAGCGTTGAACCGGCCAGGCTAGGACTTCGGAATTAAGGACATCCTGGAGGGTAATATTTGCATCACCGAGGAGAGCACACGGGTGGTCTGCAGCGCTTCTTTTATGCTGTACAGCCACCTGAGCAATATCGGCTTTGGAGATACCATAGGTGGTCATGTAGCGATTCATTTCCATGGCGAAAATCCAAAGCAAATTGGGTTTAAGAGGACGTTCTGTTGTGTGGTCAAAGATGGTCATAAAGGCGGCTTGGGCGTGAGGATAATAGGAAGACATCTTTTCCTCAGCAACAACCATGACAACATCAAATAACCCTGAAGCAATGTGGTACCAACCCTGGATGGGCACAAATACTCCGGTTCCACCCCCAACATAAGAACGCATATAGGGTTTTCGCCAGGCACCTGCCCCATCACTCACATACTCTCCATTAAGATGGACTCCATCGAAGGCGTCAGGGGCAGTTCCAAAGCATACAGCCCCAATATCATCCATGGTCATCTCACATGATTCGAGTGCCATATGAGCAGCTTCCCAGGTCAGCTCTTTTGCAGTTTCCTGAGCGCGTCGAACGAATTTAGTCATACCAGCACCAACAACGGCTACTTTTCGCATTCCCATATTGGCCTCCTTTCTAGTTGGCGAGGATCAGAACTGCACCACTGGTGGATGGCACGCCGCGCCAGGATTGTGCCAGACCAAGGTTAACATTTTCAATTTGTCGTGGACCTGCTTCTTCCCTTAGCTGGAGAACAATCTCGAGAGCGCGCGCCAGACCATTGGCTTCGAGAAGGTTACCCATACCAAGACTCCCACCAGATACATTCACTGGAAGCCCGCTATCCGGACTCGTGAATCCTTCTAGAGTTAATACCCCTGCTTCTCCTTCACGACAAAAACCCAAAGCTTCTAAGGCTTGCAACTCTTTGTAGGCGTAGGTATCATCCACTTCAGCAATATCGATAGCTTCCAATGGATTATTAATACCAGCCTGCCGGTAGGCCATCCTGGCAGCTTCCTCAGTATATATTGAATGGGCCCAATCTCGGTTCTCAAGTGCTGGGGAATCATTATTCCAGCCGCTGCCTAGTATCCAGATAGGCTTTTCCGTCAGGGATGAGGCTTTTTCCTCGGATGCCAGGACCATGACGATGGCACCATCGGCGTGCTCTGCAGTCTCATGTGATCCGAGAGGCCAAGAAAGGACTGGACCGGATAGAACATCTTCTAAGGTTAGATTCGCTCCGTAAGGGGCCAAGGGATTAATTAATGCATTAAATCTATTCTTGACAACCACTGCAGCACATTGTTCACGAGTGGAATCGGTCTCAAACAAGTAACGGTTCATTTCCAGACCAGCGATGAAATGGCTATTTAATTTTAGGGGTCGATTTAAAATGGGGTCTTGCGCATAGGCAGTAACTTCGGGAAGGGTTTTGATATTAGAGGCCTTGCTGTGCCCTTCGACAGCGACGATATCAAATTGGCCGGTGCGGATTAACATATATGCAGTTGCAATGCCGTGTAAACCATCCCCAGTAATAGTGTGTACGGGTTTGAGCGCTCCCCCTATCTGATCTGGAGTGTATTCATCAAAAATACTTGTCCCTTCGTGAAAATCTTCTGCCACAGTCACAAAACTCTCGACATCGCGGCGGGGATCTACTCCGGCATCGGTATAGGCACGCATCGCAGCTTCATATACCATTTCCTTATACGACTGTTCAGGTGTGATAGGTCGAAAACCCGTACAACCTACTCCCACAATGGCAACTCGATCATGCATGGATACCTCCTTCTGGGATCCTCAATTTGTATGGTGACAGTTCTATTTGGTCCTATTTAATATATTAATTAAACTTTATCCAGCGCCTCCTTTTGTTTGGGTGATCGATTGCGTTGAGCGAAATAAGCAAGACCAATGCTGATAAAGTATAAGACAATCATTGGAGCCATCACGAGTCCCATATTGACCGGGTCAACCGTCGGTGTTATTGCAGCTGCCAGGATAGCGATGATTACGATTGCGAGCCTCCATTGTGAAGCTAATGTTTTCGCTTTGATCAAACCGAGGTTGGCCAACAAATAGATTAACAATGGAAATTCGAAAGTAACCCCAATCCAAAACATTATCAATGTCACAAAATTATAATACGATGAAGGGCGAGGTTGGGTGATTAAACCCATAAAATTAAATAAAAAAGGTAAAGCAGTTGGAAGCATGACAAAGAAGGCAAATGCCATACCCCCTACGAATAGAACTATTGCCGCGGGAATTGCTAATAATCCTTTTATACGTGAGCTGAGTTTTAACGCTGGAGCGATAAATAGCCAGATTTCAAAGATAACATAGGGGAGAGCGATGGTAAAACCACTCAGGAGGGTTACCCGCATGACTGTACCGATGTTTTCTGTAACATCGATTGCCACTAATTCATGGATGCCACCTACTAAGGGTGCAGCAAGATAGCTTAGAATTTCTCGCACAAACAAGAAGGAAATGGCTGTAGTGATTACAATCGCCAATACTGCACGGAGCAAATGCTTGCGAAGCGCATTAATGTGGGGCAATAATGCACGAGGATTTTCAATTGTCGCAGTAAGTGTATCCCCGATAGGAGCGTCATCAATTTCTTCTTCTTTAAAATATGAAGATACGTTTTGTGCTCCTTCTTTCAGGGTTGTGCCAATACTATGTACAATCCATATAATAAAACGGAAAGGCGCAGTAATAATCTTCCAAATGAAGTGGAATAACTTTCGCATAAATTAGGTGTGTTCGTCGGGTCTTACTGGATTATCTGGGATATCTGAGGTTGTGGGTGATGGATCCTTCGATTCTGATTGGTTGGATTTATCATCAGCCATTTCCGGAGGTGTGGTCCAGGAGGCTAGATCTATATCCATTTTTTTGATATCGGCATTAATCTGACCACCAATTTTATTTATATCGGATAAATCCTTTGAAAGATCTTCCAGGTTCGCTTCGCGGATTAATCGATTGGGTAGATATCGAAGCTCCCGCGAAGCTTTTTGGACAGTACGCCATTCTGGGGAGGAGATGATTTTCCGTAAGAAACGTCCAAGAGTTCTTCCAGCTTTCACCATGTCTCCTGGACCAAGGACGATCAAGGCAATGAGCAAGATGAAAAAGAGCTCAAGCGGACCAATACCAAGTATTTCCATAGATGTGTCTAGTTAGTTAAGCTTTTTAAAATATTGAACAATATCATTATAGTGTAAGGCAAGACTACCAAGCACACCATTCACAAAGCGGGGAGTGCTGTCAGAGCCATATAATTTCCCTAATTCAACAGCTTCATTGATTGCCACTTTCAATGGTGTTTGGTTACTGACTGCAATTTCCCACAAAGCAATCCGCATAATATTGCGATCGATTATGGCGACCTGATCGAGTGGCCATTCAGGAGCATGCTTGGCGATAATCTGATCAAGCTCATGAACGATCGGTAAAATCCCCAAAACAATCTTTCGAGCAAATTCACCCAGGTTATCTTCCATAGGCGATTCAGATAACCTTTCCGTTATTACTAATTCAGGTGGGTGACCGGTAAGATCAATTTCGTAAAGTGCCTGCAGGGCAATGCTGCGTGCCCTGGTTCGAGGTTTCATTGGGTTAAGCCTCAACCTCCGGAGGATAATCGATATCCTCAATATGAATATTTACTCGCCCCACTGACATGCCAACCATATCTGAGATTGCCCGAGAGACTTCATGCTGAATATTATGGCTGACGTCACGTACGTTGACATCATTTGTCAAGACGACATAAATATCAGCATAAACCACATCATCCACAACCTCTATCAAAACACCTTCACGTTTTTGAGTCCGTTTGAGCAGCTGATTGACCTGTGTCTGGACATGGCTAAGGCGACTGACACCAGCGACGTTCAGGGTGGTCAGCTGTGCGATGGTTAATAACACGTCTGGCGCAATAGTGGTTGTTCCTTGAGATGGATCATCATCTTTCATAATATAAAACTCCCGGTTAGTGTAATTTGGATTACATCATCGCCATCCCGCCATCAACAGCCAGAACCTGCCCCGTGATATAAGCGGCTTCTTCTGAGGCGAGGAAAGCTACCGCAGAAGCGATTTCTTCGGGTTTTCCCATTCGGCCAATGGGTGTGGCAGTAAGGATGGATTTTTTTAGCTCTTCAGATAAATCGTTGGTCAAAGACGTCGGGATAAAACCTGGCGCGACGGCATTTACAGTGATTTGCCTGGAAGCAACTTCGCGGGCGAGGGCTTTGGTGAATCCTATCAATCCTGCTTTTGAGGCTGAATAATTGGTCTGCCCTGCCTGACCAGCCTGCCCAGATACCGATGAAATATTGACGATTCGACCATAGCGTTGCTTCATCATTGGGCGCACAACAGCTTTGGAGCAATTAAACGCCCCTTTAAGATTCACATTTAAGACTGCGTCCCAGTCAGCTTCTTCCATACGGAGGATGAGTGTATCGCGGGTGATACCAGCATTGTTTACCAGGATATCCACCCTACCGAATTCTTTCAGAGCCTGGTCGATCATCTCATTGGAAGATTTTCCATCAGTGACGTTAACTTTAACTGCAAGAATTCTTGTTTTGGTCATTTGAGAGATTTCCTGAGCTGATTTTTCAGCCAACTCAACCAACATATCTGCAATGACCACCTGCGCACCTAATGAAGCCAATTTTTCTACAATAGCTCGACCGATTCCGCGGGCGCCTCCAGTGACTACAGCCACACGACCTTCCATCGAGCAAAAACCTACGGTTGACATGTCAGACTCCTAATACCATTATGATAAATTAGGTCACATTATTATACTCCAACCAGAATGAGACCATTTTGATCGAGAGATTTTCTGGCTGGTTATGAATTTTCGAGATGCCGGAAATCTTCAGGGGTACCGAGTGGGGATACGACCACATTTCGGTCGATCCTCTTGATTAAGCCACATAACACTGAACCATTCCCAATCTCAATGAAATCTGAAATTCCCTCAGAAATGAGATATTTAATCGATTCAATCCAACGAACCTGGTGAGTCAGTTGGTTTTGTAAATCATTTTTTATGGCATCTGCATCCAGTAAAGGCTTGGCAGTTACATTGCCAATCACCGGCACGTAAGAATTCTTGATCATGGTAGACGCTATTGATTTATTGAAATTTTCCTGGGAGGTCAACATGTATGGTGAATGTGCGGCAATACTAACGGCTAAACGAATGACACGTCTTGCACCGGCTTGCTCAAGCAATGGCTGAACCCAATCGAGAGCCGTATTTGAGCCAGAAATGACTACTTGGCCAGGGCAATTATCATTTGCGACCTGAACTATTTCGGTAGGAGTGCTTACCTGAAGGCAAAGCTGCTCTATCTTGGGTATATCCAAACCCAATACTGCAGCCATTCCACCGGGTGAAATTTCTCCAGAGCGTTTCATGAGCTCACCGCGAATTCTCACCAACCTTAGTCCATCATTGAAAGATAATGCACCCGCGGCGACTAATGCGCTTAGCTCTCCCATTGAATGACCTGCTACGTAGATCGGCACAAGATCAAGATTTAATGTACGAATAACTTGTAAAACCGCAATCGAGTGGGTGAATAAAGCTGGCTGCGTGTTGATCGTATCATTCAGGCATTCATCTGGACCTTCCCAAGCGATGTGTGAAAGGGGAAATCCTAAAATATCATCAGCTTGTTGGAATATTTCAGAGGCAGCAGGATAAATTTGTGATAATGACTGCCCCATACCCACTGATTGAGAACCCTGCCCAGGAAACACGAATGCGATTTTTCGATCGTTCATGAGATTGGTTAAAAATTTACGAGCCGTGAAATTCACGGCCCGTGTCATGATTACTTCTTTTCTTCTTTGATTTCGATTATTTCTCGGCCTTTAAAATGGCCGCAATTTGGACAAACCCGATGGGGCAAGCGCATTTCCCCACAGTTGCTGCATACAACCAGGTTTGGATTTGTCAATGCATCATGGGCACGTCGTCGATCACGTCTACCAGAAGAATGCTTTCTTTTTGGTTGGGGCGTCATGAGATACTCCTGTCTCTTTCAATTGGCAAAACCTGGTTTGGGTGTTGCCTTCAAAGTGAATTCACAATAACACCTGCCCGTACGGGCAGGCAGGGTGAGATTATATATTCCTGTGCTCAGCCTGTCAAGGTTTAACACTTAAAATCCAAACACCATCTTGATGGTACAGAACCCTAAAAAATCCACTGGAAGCTAATTTCTCAGGAGAGATAACCCCACCCTTGGCTCCGGTATAGATGTAATGCAGCTGCTGGGAGCTCAGAAATTCCCATAATGCAGATGGTTCTGGACTCAGAGTGATAATTTGCTGACTCTGCTGATTGATTTCATTGACTCCACTTCCCGATCCATATAGTACTGGTGGCGGGATGGTCGCCCTACCTGAAAGCGATGAAATCCAGTAGCCTCCATCACTGCCAGCATATAAACCGTATCCCCAAGCAAAGGGATTTATCACGATGGTTTCATTCTCTGGGATATTTTTACTCACCCAATCGATAGCTTGTAAATCTGCATTTCGTGAGAGAATAGTAATAGGATTGATAATCGCAACCAATTGCTTTGCTCCAAGATACATAATAAATCCAAATATCATCAAGATTATTCCCATTGAGGGGATCATGACCTGATGGGGAATTAAAGCCTTCCAATGGTTGAGGGTTTGATCAATAAAATATCCACCAAGAATGGAAATGGGAATAAAAAACATTATTTCCACAGAGGTGTTATTGATCAAACCACCGCCAGGTAATCTGAGGGCATCTAAATTCGCAAGGAGGATTAGAAACAAAATCCATACGATGAGGATGAAAGGGAAAATTCGCCGATTTATGATGCTCCAAATCAAACCTAAGCCAGCCAACACCAGGGTTTGCTTTCCGAAGGTAGAAGTTAGATAAGTCCAAGAAAAGCCTTGGAAAAATGAGACAGGTGATGTCACTGGATTATTTACGATAGGCAGGACAGTGTTTTGTAATGTACGGATAAACCACGGAAGAATTAATATTATCCCAAGAGCGGCTATCGAGAATACAAATGACAGGATACGACCAGGTTTAATTTGATTGCCATTTCTTCTTTCCACAAAATCGAATACTACATATGAAAAGGTTAAACAGACCAGGAATGCAGTCACACGGTAATGGACCATGAAAAGACCCCCTGCAGTAATTGCTCCAAGAAAGATTATCCAGCCGATCCTCTTGGGTGGATTCCCATCCATCCACAGCTGTATGAGTGTAAGGACAACTGGCAATAATATCAGACCGGTTAATTCAGTGTATCTTCCCCAGCTTGTGTAATAGGCAGGCATAGGGGTAAGAAATCCCGTGATGATGGCAGCAAATAAACCTGCTGATGAGCTGCGCGTCAGGCGTGTGGTGAAGAGATAAATTGAGAAAACACTAAATGCATTTAAGACCTGACCCAATATCAGCAAGGATTGGGTAATATCTATATTGCTAAGCCAAGTGAGGGCTGCCACTATACTATGAAATCCCAGGTGATATGCTGTCGGGTTTATATTTAAAAACGGCAAATAACTAGCGGGATAGGTGCCATTATCTATTATTAATCGGGTGAATAGGGCATGGTGGACCGAATCAACCCAGGCCGAGGTGGCCAGGTCACGAACCATTATCAGGCGTACAGCGAGTGAAACCAGAAATATCAGGATAAGAACGATTGATTTGTTGGATAAGAAATTGAATATTTGGGCAAGTGTGAGGGTTTGCCTTCGAGATTGGCTGGTTCCAGGCTTGCGATGGTTCCTGCGGGAAATAATACCGTTATAGACCAACCGAGCAATTAAAATGGCGATCAGAAAGCCAGCTGCGAAAAAGACACCCCGGCTGGTCCATCTAATTTTCAGTATGGTTGTCCATAGCATGATCACAGGGATCATTGCCAGGCTGAGCCCAGTGGAGATCGCGGTTTGCTCACCAAACTCAAAACGTGAACGAATCCCAGATAAGTCCAGTAACAGCCAACCGGGCAACCATAGGACAACTAATAGGGGGGCAATGATCCAGAAATAACCAATGGAGTGTTTAATATCCTGAACCAAAGATATAAAATCATAGTTGTAACTTATCCTGAAAGCGATATCCGCGTCATCAGGTTTATTATTAACATAAGCTTGTCCGAGTGGGTAAGCATCCTCATTCCTACCATTGATTTGGATAGAGCCTGAGTCTTTTGTTAGCAGTAAATAATAATTTTGTCCAGCCGGGTTCTTCTGGTCTGGTATGCTTATAGTGAGCGGTACATTATTGACTGATGCTGGGACATTAATGGTTGTGGTAAAAACGGGAGATGACTCCTCAGGGTTTAGATATAGCTTTACATTGATGTTATTTGAAATGTTGGAAGATGATTTGTTGGTTTGCCCTGAGGAAGTCGTAATCCAAATTGTGATGCCATTCAAATTGGAGCGCCGTGAAATAAAACTTTGCCCAAGATTCGTCTGGGCGTCAATCACCCCAACCGGATCGGAAGTATATTCCTGAGAGGCTTCAGGATCAGCAAGGGTTACACACCCCGATAAGCTTAATATGAGAGAAAGTAGCAGGAGAATAAATACAAAGTACTTTACTTTAAGGTAATTTCTAGATGCATGAAAGGTACTTAAAGATACGAATGGATTATTTATTGCCATTGAGTAAATTCGAACGCAGATATGCTTCGATAAACCCATCCAAATCACCATTTAACACCCCCTGTGCATTTCCAACTTCATAATCCGTCCTATGATCCTTAACCATTTGGTAAGGGTGAAGGACATAAGATCGAATTTGACTGCCCCATTCTGCTTTGGTGTATTCACCGCGAAGCTCTGCTAAAGTTGCCACATGCTCTTCCTCTTTTATTTCCAACAATCGTGATCGTAAAACACGCAGAGCATTTTCACGGTTTTGAGTTTGGGAGCGCTCATTTTGACAGGTAACTACAATACCTGTGGGGAGGTGAGTAATTCGCACAGCAGTAGCGTTTTTTTGAACATTTTGCCCCCCAGCACCCGAGGAACGATATACATCAATTCTCAAGTCGTCAGGATTTATCTCAATATCTGAATTATCCTCAACTTCCGGTAGAACTTCCACCAATGCAAATGAGGTATGCCGGCGATGTGCTGCATCAAAAGGAGAAAGCCTGACTAAACGATGTACGCCTTTTTCAGGTCGTAAATACCCATAGGCATAATCTCCCTCAACGGCAATAGTCACACTTTTTATCCCAGCTTCTTCACCTTCGCTCAGATCGAGGATTTCACTTTTAAAACCGCTGTTCTCTGCCCAACGTAGATACATTCTTTCAAGCATCTCAGTCCAATCTTGCGCATCGACGCCACCAGCACCTGAGTGGATTGCGAGGAGGGCATTGTTCCGGTCATATTTACCTGACAATAATACATCAAATTCCCGACGGATAAGGTCTTTTTCAACATCGTCCATATCCGTGGTAATATCTGACCGCAGAGATTCGTCACCCAACTGCGCTAACTCAAGCAAGTAACTGATCCGTTGTGATAACTTGTTCCAATCATTGACGACCTGCCGTAAAGAGGCAATCCTTTTCATCACTCTTTGGGCAGCTTCAGGTTCCTGCCAAAATTCGTTGTGTTCAGATTGTGTTTGGAGTTTTGATAATTCTAATTCTTTAACTGGTAAGTCAAAGACGCACCAATAAGCTTTGGATTCTTGATTGGATAGAATTTATTTTTTCTATTAAATCTTGCATGAGAGCTTGCTCCCCGTCATCATAAAATTATTCCTGGATTAACCCACTAATGAAGAAGTCTGCATCAAAGGGTTGCAAATCATCTGGTTGTTCCCCTAAACCAGCAAACAGGATCGGCAGACCTAATTCCTTTTGGATGGCTAAAGCCATACCACCACGAGCGGAGGAATCTAATTTTGCCAGGATTACACCGGTGATGTTAACCGCTTCTTTAAACGCTCGGGCTTGTTGTAACGCATTTTGGCCTGTGGTTGCATCCATGACCAGCCAGACTGCGTGAGGTGCCCCAGGAAGGGCTTTACCTATGACCCGATACACCTTTTTTAGCTCTTCCATCAGGTTGTAGCGAGTGTGAAGGCGGCCGGCGGTGTCAATAATAGCGATATCCGAATTGCGTGCAATCGCGGCCTGAACAGTATCAAAGGCGACTGCACCGGCATCGCCGCCAAGCTGACCACTGATAATTGGTAATTCAATGCGATCGGCCCAAATCTCAAGCTGATCAACCCCCGCAGCGCGAAAGGTGTCTGCAGCCCCAAGAATTACCTGCTTGCCCTGACTCGAAAATCTTTTACCCAATTTGGCGATAGTGGTCGTTTTTCCTGAGCCATTTACGCCAACAAGTAATATTATCGCAGGTTTTTCAGTAAATTGGATCGTTGGTGGCGTATCAAGATGCGAGCGTAACTCCTCACTTAAAATAACATTCAAATCACTTTCCTTAATAATGCCTTCACGGTCAACCCGGTCTTCCAATTTGTCCAGGATATTTATGGTAGTTTCAACACCGATATCAGCATGAATGAGCAGCGCTTCCAACTTTTCCCAGGTATCGTCTGTAATTTCGGTCGCCCCAAATAGTGTGGCGAACTGTCCGAAAGTTGCTTTACTGGTACGAGCAAGCCCTGCCTTCCATTTGGATAGGATGTTATTCATCGGTCGGTTATTATAACATGCGGGTAAACGGGGTTTATAATTGCCTATCGGTTCTGTATTGGAGGACTGGATGAGTGATTATTATTCAATTCGCTGGGTAGATGGAGTGGTCAGAATGCTGGACCAGCGATTGCTGCCTAATGAAGTGGTGTATCACGATTTCATTCAGTGTCGCGATATAGTTTTTGCGATTCGTGAGATGATCATACGAGGTGCACCTGCAATTGGCGCAGCTGCAGGATTCGGGTTGGCTTTGGTTGCATACCATAGTAAAGCTTCTCACCTTGGTGAGCTGATCAGCGAGTTAAACAGTGCGGTAGATGACCTTAAAAAATCACGTCCAACGGCAGTCAATTTATTTGGAGCTATTTATCGCATCAAACAAATTGTAGATCGGGCAGACAAATTGAGCATTGATCAACTCCGGCAAAAGGTTGTAACAGAAGCAATGAAAATCGCTGATGAGGATATCCAAATGAATCTGAGGATAGCCGAAAACGGGCAAAAATTCATCCCGGATAAAGCTAACCTTATTCACCATTGTAATACTGGGGCATTGGCGACGGTTGGTATTGGAACTGCTTTGGGTGTGATCCGGGTTGCACATGAAAGTGGGAAAAAGGTACATATCTATGTAGACGAGACCCGCCCACGCTTACAAGGTGCTCGGTTAACCTCATGGGAATTAAAGCAATTGGGAATTCCCCATACAGTTATCGTTGATGGAGCATCTGGATATTTTATGAAGAAGACCAAAATTGATGCCTGTCTGGTTGGATGTGACCGGATTGCTTCGAATGGAGATGTTGCTAATAAGATTGGCACGTATAATCTGGCATTGGCAGCCGCGGTCCATGGGGTACCGTTTTATTCCGTTGGACCGACAACCAGTATTGATTTATCGATTAGCAGTGGCGAAGATATCCCAATAGAAGAACGAGATGAGAATGAAATCACCCACATTGGCGACATCCAGATCACCCCGGACGGTGTAAAGGTCGCGAATCCTGCTTTTGATGTTACCCCGGCTAAATATATCACTGCCATTATCACCGATAGAGGTGTAGCGTATCCACCCTATGAAAAATCCTTATTTAAATTGATGAACGAATGAGAGCATATATCTATGACAGAAAAATTATCGCATCTGGATGAATCAGGTCGTGCCAGGATGGTTGATGTCAGTAATAAGGGAGACACGGAACGGATGGCAATTGCACAGGGTGAGGTGGTCATGAAAACTCAAACCCTTGAATTGATCCGCGAAGGAGTGATCAAAAAGGGTGATGTGCTTGCGGTTGCCCAAATTGCGGGTATCATGGCGGCCAAACGGACGTCAGAGTTGATCCCAATGTGCCACCCACTGCCATTATTGGATATCAAGGTGGATTTAACCCTCGATCCAGATTTGCCAGGTGTGCAAATCACCTCGTTCGTAAAGACAATTGCTAAGACGGGTGTTGAAATGGAAGCCCTTACTGCCGTGGCTGTGGCAGGATTGACCGTATACGATATGGCAAAAGCCGTGGAAAAAACCATGCGGATTCAAAATATACGTCTGGTGAGAAAGACTGGTGGCCAGAGTGGAGATGTAATGAATGAGTGACACAGCCAAGGTCTTATTTTTTGCTACCTTACGGGAAAAAGCTGGTGTCCGTGAAACAACAATACAATTTCCGCAGGGTTCACACGTTTCGGATATTAAAAATATTATATTGGAGAAATTTCCTGCGCTTGCGTCAAGTATGGATACGATTATCGTGGCATTGAACCATGAATTCGGCTTCGATGAGGATACAGTCCCAAATGGGGCTGAGATTGCCATATTCCCACCTGTAAGTGGAGGGGAGACTAGTCGGGAGAAAACTCCGACCATCGTTGCGATTATTGACCATGAAATAGATATCAACGAGATCGTGAAAGAGCTAACCTTACCAACGACTGGAGCAGTGTGTATTTTTTCCGGCACAGTTCGTGGAGTGACGAGCCGAGGAGAACCACATCAAACTGACCTACTTGAATATGATGCGTATCGTGGAATGGCTGAATCAAAACTGAGCCAAATCTGCATGGAAATTCGATCACGGTGGAAGGATGTCGAGGGGATTGCATTGGTGCAGCGAATTGGCAAGCTTATACCTGGGATGGTCTCCGTAACTGTCGCTTGCTCGTCCTCCCATCGAGATTCAGGGATATTTGAAGCAGCACGATATGGGATAGATCGGTTAAAGGAAATCGTTCCGGTTTGGAAAAAAGAAGTTAACAAGGATGGAGAGGAATGGGTTGAGGGTGAATATTTCCCATATAGGGGAGAGTGAACCCATTTTTTTTCGGATCGGTTATCGTCACCGGATAAATATGGGGGTCAAGATTGATTAAGAATTCCATTGTTGAATGATCTATAGATCTGACATTAAAAATATTAAACTAGGTTTTCGCTTATAATATGCGGGTTATTACAAAGACGATGCACAAATTTGAACTAATGGACCGCCAGATACCCGGCAGACGCAGGGTGTTTGACGTTCCCTGAGTTCTGTGGAGATGAGAAATGGATTTTTTCCCAGGGAACAGTCAACCAGAGGAATCCCCGTCGGATTTTTCTAAACGAACAGGCTTGGTGTTTAAGAATATTGGCTTATTAGCACGCGCCTTAACGCACCGGTCGTATTTCAATGAGCACAAAGATGCTGTCGAGGATAACGAGCGCCTTGAATTTCTTGGTGATGCAGTGCTAGATTTTATGGTTGGTGCCTGGTTATATCACCGCTTCCCTGAGATGGCTGAAGGGCAGTTGACAAGATTGAGAGCTGCCTTGGTTGGGAATGAACAATTGGCGCAATTTGCGAGTGAATTAAATCTTGGAGCAGCCATGCGTTTAGGACATGGAGAGGCTGAAAATGGAGGCCGCGATCGATTGCCGCTATTAGGCTCTACTTTTGAGGCACTTATGGGGGCAATATATTTAGACCAGGATATTTCTCAGGTATGGAAATTCATGGATCCAATCCTTGAAATAACCGTAAAAAAAATCATGACGAGCCAGATCGAGCATCACCCAAAGAGCATCTTACAGGAATGGTCACAGTCAAAAGGATTTGGAACACCTGCCTATCAAACGATTGGAGATAGTGGTCCAGATCACGATAAATACTTCGATGTTGAGGTTTTAATCGATGGGATGGTATATGGTAAAGGTAGAGGTCATAGCAAACAAGCTGCCGCTAAAATCGCAGCGAAATCCGCGCTTGAGAAACTGGGGTTGAGATAAGTCATGCCAGCCAGATTAAAATCGTTTGAATTACACGGATATAAGACATTTGCATCAAGGAACGAATTTGTATTTTCAGATGGAATTACCGCGATTGTTGGACCGAATGGATCTGGAAAATCAAATATCGCAGACGCACTCAGATGGGTTCTCGGTGAGCAGTCATTCGGTTTACTAAGGGCGAAGCGAACTGAGGATATGATCTTCTCGGGTTCAGAGAACAGACCAAGAGCGGGTATGGCGTCTGCGACCGTCGTTTTTGACAATACTGATGGCTGGTTGCCGATCGATTTCATCGAGGTTGGAATTACCCGAAGGGCTTATCGAGATGGGGATAACGAGTACTTGCTCAATGGTCAACGGGTTCGGTTAAAGGATGTATCAGAGGTATTAGCCAAGTCGGGTTTAGCAGAAAGAACTTACACCATCATTGGTCAGGGGCTGGTTGATGCAGCTCTGGCATTGAAAGCTGAAGATCGACGTCGATTATTCGAAGAAGCGGCTGGAATTGGATTACACCGTTCCAGGAGGGAAGAAGCGCTTAAGCGACTTGAGACAACCCGGCGAAATTTGGAAAGGGTTCAGGATATATTAGCGGAGCTTCAGCCTCGTTTGCGCAGCCTTGAGCGCCAAGCAAAACGTGCTCAGGAATATGATCAAATGAAAGCGGATTTAAAGGTTGTGCTGCGCGAGTGGTATGGTTACCATTGGCATTTGGCACAATCAGAATTAGTCGCTGCTCAAATTACTGCCAAACAAAACGAAGAAGCGTTATCCAAAGTACAGTCAAACCAGCTTCATCTGGATCAAAAACTAAGCACATATCGCTCACAGATAAATGAGGTAAGGGAAAAACTCAGCAGTTACCACAATGAATTAACTTCATTGCATCAAAAACGTGAAATATTAAGCCGAGAACAGGCAGTCAACGATGAAAGATCTAGATCATTGATGCAGCAACTAGAACAGCTTTCAAATGAGAGAGTCAAATTAGGTGAGGAAGCTGGAATCCAACAAGACCAATTGGAGATATCGAATCAGGAATTAGAACAATTAGAGCTGGAATTAAAAGAAGCACACCAATCTGCAACCGAATCAGCTGATGCGCTAAATTCCAGGCAAAATGATAGATCAGCCATTGAAGAACGAATACAGTCTCTTCAAACGGAGGTCGTCAGCTTAAAAGCACGATCGACGCAACTCCAGGCGCGTCAGATAGAGAAGGAAACTCACATCAATCGATTGAAGGCAGCGCTTCAGAAAATTGACAAGGATATTTTATCTTCACAGGATGAGTTATCCACTTCACAAAAAAGACATGATTCTGCCAGGCTCTCTCACGAAGAAAAAGTTAAGGACACTCAAACAATCCAGAATAATCTAACTCAAGTGCAAGGTAAACTGGCAGATCTTGAGGTAGAACGTAGGGAGTTGAATGAAAAATTATCAGCACAAAAGACTTTGATCGCTCAGGCTCAAGCAGAGATCAAAGTCTTAGAGGATGCAGAGAAGAATCTCACAGGTTATGAGGAAGGAGCGCGCATCCTTCTACAAGCCGTGAAAGATAAGCGTTTGGATGGTGCAATTGGCTCGTTAGGGAATAGCCTTATTGTGCCCGAAGAGTATGAGTCTGCAGTGGCGGCGATTTTAGGCGAATATATTGACTCCCTTGTTTTAAAATCCATCTCTCAAACAGATAAAGCTTTGGATCTAATAGAAAGCGAGACGATCAGGGGCTCCCTTTTCCCACTAGATGCAATCTCTCAGATAAAACCGTTAACTTTGGATTTGGAGAAAGCGCCGGTCGAACCTGATAATATCCTCGGTATCGCAGCAAATTTGATAAAGGCAGATGCTCAATTAAAGCCGGTTATTGACCTTTTATTTGGTCAAGTAATCATTGTTAAAGATCGCAATACGGCTCGAACCATCATCAAATCACGTGACTGGCAGAAAATACCCAATCTGCGCGTAGTTACATTAAAGGGTGAGATGTACCTTTCAAGCGGACCAATTATCAGGGGAGCGGCAAGGAAAGGATTATTGGTCAGGCCTCGTCAACAACGTGAAACAAAATCCATCCTGGAACATGCCAACTCGTTGGCGAATGAATATGAGGAAAGAAACTCGGCCATCGAACGAAAGATAAATGAGTACCAGCATGAAGAAAATGAGATCAAGGAAAAGTTCCGAAAAGCACAAGAGCTTGAAAAAAGTCTTAACGATCAAATAAATCAGCTGGAATTACAAGTCGAGAAGATCCAGCGTAATCTACAATGGCATCTAGAGCAAAAGATCAGCTATCAATCTGATATCGATAATGAATTGAATGAGCAGGCAAATCTCAAGGCTGAGATGGTGAAATTACAAGCTGACTCTAAAGATATCCAATTCGAATTGGATCGCAAAGCGAGCGAGTTAGATGCCTTACCTTTGGAAGAATTGCTGGCACAAAATGCATATTGGAACACGAATACTGCAGTAATTGAACGAGCATTACTTGATACTAGAAACAGTCAACAGGATAAAATAAACCTTCGCCAACAATTGGAAAATAATCTACAGGAGCTGACTAATCGCGCGACGCAATTGGAGCTGGATATTAAAAACCTAAATGGAAATATGGTTGTTTCCTCAGAGGAAGAAAAACAGATTGCCAGCAAGATTGAGGTATTATCCAATACAGTTTATCCACTGGAAGAGCAATTAAGCATATTAGAGCGGGAGCACAATGGTCTTTTATCGACTGATACTGAGGCACGGCAGGTTTTAAGAAGCGCAGAACAACAATATACACAAGCAAAAATAAATCTCGCACATCGTCAGGAATCTTTCGAGACATTGCGTGGTCATATTGAAGATGACTTTGGTCTAGTCTCGTTTGATTATACAGATAGTGTATCCGGACCGAAACCTCTTCCATTGGATGGAATGGTTGAGGAACTGCCGAAGGTCAAGGAATTATCTCCGGAGCTTGAAGAGACTATCCGACAGCAGAAAGCCCTAATTCGCAGGATGGGTGCAATAAACCCTGAAGCACAAAACGAATATCAGGAAGTGAAAGAGCGTTTCGAATTCCTCACTTCACAAGTGGATGACTTGTTAAAAGCTGAAGAGGATATCAAAGAAGTCATTGCTGAGCTGGATAATTTAATGGAAAGGGAGTTCCGGAGGACATTCGAAGCGGTTGCTCAAGAGTTTAAGCAGATATTTACGCGCCTGTTCGGAGGTGGCTCCGCTCGCTTAGCATTAACTGACCCTGAAAATATGACTGAGACCGGAATTGATATTGAAGCCAGGTTACCCGGAAGAAGAGAGCAAGGATTATCTTTATTATCTGGTGGTGAGAGAAGCCTGACTGCTGCTGCCTTGGTCTTTGCATTATTGCGGGTCTCACCAACACCTTTTTGCATCCTGGATGAAGTCGATGCTATGCTGGATGAAGCTAATGTAGGCAGGTTCCGGGATTTATTAACTGAGCTAAGTGAAAAAACCCAATTTATCGTAATTACGCATAATAGAAATACAGTCCAGGCGGCGAGTATCATCTATGGAGTGACGATGGGACGTGATTCAGCCAGTCAGGTGATCAGCTTACGGATGGATGAACTGGGGGAAGAATTTGGTGTATAGCTGTTTTAGCGGGTAATAAGAGCATAATTTGCACTTGACAAAGTTGAGTATAATAGTATAATATTGATACCCCACCCATATGGGGGGGGTAGGTAGATAAAGATCATGAATGAAGATGCTTTGAAACGATTAAAAAATATTGAAGGTCATGTACGTGGAATAGAGCAGATGGTCGAAAATGGCACTTATTGCATTGATGTAATCCGACAGATACATGCAGTCCAAGCTGCCCTGGATAAGGTTAGTGGGATCATTCTGGATGGACACTTGCATTCCTGTTTGATCACTGCTGTTCGTGGAGAGAATCCCGATGAAAGGGAACGGGTACTGACAGAGATCGCCGATGTGTTTGGAATGAAGAAATTCACATAATAAACAAGGAGAAATGTGATGACGACTAAGGTTACATATTCAATACCCAATATTCATTGTGGGCATTGCGTGCACACAATTCAATCTGAATTGATTGATTTACCGGGGGTAAAGTCGGTTAAAGCAGATCAAATTTTACGTAATGCTACGATTGAATTCGAGCCTCCAGCGAGTGAAGAAAAGATAAAATCATTGCTGGAATCGATAGAATATCCTGTAGTGGGTTAATTAGATAATTGGTTACAAGAATTACGCAATATGCTCATGGATAAGATGGTGGAGCGTATTGCGTAATTCGTTTTTACAGGTGATTATATGTCTCAAGCGAAACAGGTGATTTTACCCATAACCGGAATGACTTGCGCCAACTGCGTAGCCACGGTAGAACGAAATCTAAAAAAAGATAAAGGTGTGATGGTTGCCAATGTCAATCTGTCATCAGAACGGGCGACGATCGAATATAAACCGGAGATTTCTAAATTGGGAGACTTAATCGAGCGGGTTAATAAAGCTGGTTATGGTGTGGCAACCGGAGAAGCAGATTTATTAATCAAACGAATGAGCGATGATAACGATGCGAGAAGGATAGAAAAGGCAATCAATAAGATAGAAGGGGTGCTGGATGTAAATGTGAGTATCACCTCCGAGCATGCGAAGATTATATATATTCCCACAATTGTCAGTCAGGCTGAGTTAAGAAGGGTGACTAAATCATCCGGATTCGAAGTTGTCGAAACTGGATCGGATGCTGAAGATGCAGAACAAATCGCCCGTCAACATGAAATCGATCAACAACGACGGTTATTGATCGTCGGTTTAGTTTTTACAATTCCATTGTTCGTACTTGCGATGATACGAGATATATTGATGCCAGCCTGGGGGGAGGAAACTTGGGTCAAATGGCTGATGTTCCTACTCGCAACGCCGGTCCAATTCTATGTCGGCTGGCAATATTATGTGGGCGCATATAAGTCCTTACGCAACCGCTCAGCTAATATGGATGTATTGATTTCGATGGGCTCATCAGTCGCATATATTTACTCTATTTTTGTCACCCTGGGTCTATTGCCTGGGCACGTATATTTTGAGACCTCAGCAGTAATTATCACGTTAATTAAGCTGGGAAAATTTTTAGAAGCCAAGGCTAAAGGTCGAACAAGTGAAGCGATAAAAAAAATGATGGGTTTGCGAGCGAAAACTGCGCGGATAGTTCGTGATGGTGATGAGCTTGAGGTTCCTGTTGATGATGTAAAAATTGGTGATGTTGTGCTCGTGAGACCTGGTGAGAAAGTACCTGTGGACGGTGTGGTGATAGAAGGACATTCATCTCTGGATGAATCCATGCTCACCGGTGAATCCATGCCGGTGGAAAAGAAAGCGGGGGATCCTATCATTGGTGCGACGTTAAATAAACTTGGCTTTATAAAATTCGAAGCCACCAAAATTGGTAAAGAGACTGCCTTATCACAAATCATCCGTTTGGTAGAAGAGGCACAGGGAAGTAAAGCACCCATTCAAAAATTAGCAGACAATATATCTGAAGTATTCGTCCCTGCGGTGATTGGCATTGCATTTGTCACATTCTTGATTTGGTATTTCATTATCCCATTACCGGTAAATTCTGATGTAAATTTATTCACCCGGGCGTTGATCAATATGGTGGCAGTGTTGGTTATCGCTTGCCCGTGTGCGATGGGCCTAGCAACACCAACAGCAGTCATGGTTGGGACTGGGAAAGGCGCAGAAAAGGGTATTCTTTTACGATCTGGCGAGGCTCTCGAACGTGCTGGAAAAATTGATATTGTGGTACTTGACAAAACTGGGACGATCACTAAGGGTCAACCCACAGTGACGGATATCGTGGTTCTCAATACTCAAGACAATAATATAGAAAAGGAATCATACCTACTACAACTGGCTGCTTCGGTGGAGAAAGCCAGTGAGCACCCACTTGGGGAGTCCATTGTTGCTGAAGCTGGACAGCGAGGGATCTCACTTGAGTTGCCAGACGAGTTTGCAGCAGAATCTGGAATGGGTGTTCAAGCAGTGGTGGGTGGTAGAAATTTATTAGTAGGAAATAGAAAAATGATGGATACTCATGGAGTCTCCATAAAAGGTGGGGAAGAGGCGATTGAGCGCTTACAGACTGAGGCTAAAACCGTCGTGCTTATTGCTGTAGATGGATTGCTCGAAGGGGTCATTGGGATCGCTGATCCTGTAAAGGAAAGTTCGAGGGAAGCGATAGATGAATTATTACAAATGAAATTGCGCATAGCCATGATTACGGGTGATAACCAGCGTACTGCCTCAGGAATTGGCAAACAAGTTGGAATTGATACAATTCTGGCTGAAGTTTTACCTGGCGAAAAAGCTTCTCAGGTAAAGAAATTACAAGCGGGCGGTAATGTGGTAGCTATGGTTGGTGATGGCATCAACGACGCACCTGCCCTCGCACAGGCTGATGTTGGAATTGCGATAGGAACTGGGACGGATATTGCCATGGCAGCTGCACCCATAACCTTGATTAGTGGCGATCTGCGAGGAGTGGGGAAGGCAATTAAATTATCCCGCAAGACTCTGCATACAATCAAGCAAAACCTATTCTGGGCGTTCTTTTACAATGTGATTCTAATTCCGGCGGCTGCTGCAGGTTTATTGAATCCAATGTTGGCTGCCGGGGCAATGGCTTTTAGCAGTGTCTTTGTAGTCAGCAATAGTTTACGCTTACGCAATGTAAAGATGGAATAATTTATTCACCAAAGATAAAAACTAGATCGTTGACGTTGGTTAATGTTGGGCCTGTTTTGATCAAGTCTCCTAATGGCTCAAAATAATGATAAGAGTCATTTCTCTTCAGATATTCCGTTGAATCAAGACCTTTTGCTAATCCGAGAGAGTAGGTTTGGTCTGTAACGACTGCACCGGCTGCATCTGTAGGACCATCCCCGCCATCTGTCGCCAGACTAACTAATATCATTTGACCCGATCCTGACAAACTTTTTACTGCACCCAATGCAAGCTCTTGATTACGACCCCCTTTCCAGTCCCTTTCATGGTCACAGTGGTCTCGCCACCTGCGATAAGGCAGGTAGGTCGTGATGTGTATGCAGGTGAGGCGAGCAATGCAATTGCACCCTCCGATAGAGAATAACCCACCAGGGAGGCTTCTCCTTGTAGGGTAGTTGTCAGTAATTTTGTGCTAAATCCCAAGGTGCTTGCAACTTGAATGGCAGCTAACGCAGCCTGAGTGTTGTTTCCCACGATGATATTCTGAATTTTGTCCAAGATAGGATCACCAGGTTTTAAAGTTTCCGGGATAATTCCTAACATTCCATTCGAGATATGAGAACGAATCTCTGTAGGAATCTGGTCTACGATTTGGTATTTATTCAGGATTAGCCACGCATCCTCAAAGGTTGTTGGATCAGCAACGGTTGGACCTGAAGCGATCATATCCAGACGATCTCCGACAACATCTGATAACACCAAGGAAATCACAGCTGCAGGGAATAATAATTTCGCGAGCCTACCACCTTTTAAATCATCCATGTGCTTCCGAATGGTATTAATTTCATCAATGGTCGCACCACAGGATAGTAATAAAGCGGTAGTTTCCTGGATATTTTTCAGCGAGATACCCTGTGAAGGCTTTATCAATAGGGATGAGCCACCCCCAGAAAACAGACAAATCACAAGGTCATCCTTATTTATGTCATTGACCAGAGAATTTACTTGTAGGGAGGCATCCAGATTGCGTTGATCAGGAATTGGGTGACCTGCCTCTAATATTTTTATATGTCTCTCAAGAATGGTATTGTCTGCGCTCAGATATACATCCTTGGTGATCACCATGCCTGAGGTGATGTGTCCTCCAAGAACCTCATCAATTGCTTTCACCATTGGAACTGCTGCCTTGCCAGCACCTATGATGAATATGCGTTTAAATTCGTTTAGATCATAGGTCGAATTGGAAGTAATCAGGTGATCAGCGTCCACGGAAATATGATTCTTAATCGCGACTCCAGCATCTGCGCTATTGATCGCAGCTGCTAGTACATGACAGATATCATTCCCCCTCGGAGATCTGCGGAGACTATGGGTAGAAAATTGATTGGGTTGAATTATCATTAATTACATAAATTCTTATAAATCCTCGACCGGTTTGATTAAATCTGGAGTGTCAGTTTGTGGACTATTGACCATTCTCGAAACCGGAAAAGCGATCATTTCGGAAGAAGGGTATGGAATTAACAAGCCGTTTAGCTGAACAGGCTGGCGATCTTCAGGTGTCAGCCATTGACTATAGATATCTGGAGGGAGGATAACCGGCATGCGATTATGGATTGGCTCGAGCAGGGAGTTTGGCTGGGTTGTAATTATGGTGCAAGAACGTAGTTCAGAACCATCAGGAGAATTCCAGATTTCCCATAACCCTGCAAATGCAAATGGATGTTCAGTTTTTAACCGGATAAAAATTGGTTGCTTGCTTTTCATACCAGGGTTTTGCTTCCATTCGTAAAATCCATCTGCCAGGATCAGACATCGCCGGCGACGATAAGCATTCCGAAAGGATGGTTTTTCAGCCAGGGATTCTGACCGTGCATTGATCATCCTGTCCCCAATTGCCGGGTCTTTAGACCAAGATGGGACCAGCCCCCACTTGTACATGGATAAGGTGTTGTCGCCCGTATTCGGTATTACAGCTACAGGTTGCGATGGAGCGATATTATATCTTGGTGGTAAATCATCTGGGATATCTGCCCATGGAAAGGCTTCCTGTAGATGAGTTGGATCGATGGTTAGCGTAAATCTCCCACACATTTTTACCTCGCTTTCTTGCTGGGTAAACCATTGTTGATAATTTTACTATAATGATATTACAATGATTTGCGCATGTTTACAAATGGTGAGAAGCATGCTAACTCTTCTGTAATAAGTACTCTCACACCTATTGGTCGTAGAGACTAAGCGAATGCATAAAACTAGCGTTCATTCTCGAGAGCAGGTGACTACCATCACGGATGATCGACCCATTAAATCACTAATATTTATGAAAGGTTAATGGGAAAGGTTTTTTTATATTTTCGATGCAAATAATTACTTGAGTAAATGAGGCTAATATCATACCCTTGTCGCTCATAAAGGGCATGGGTATACTATGTCAGATACGGTCGAAATTATGCAAATCGAGAAGTTAATGGAATCCCTACCAGATATATACACGATTGCTGATCGTGAGCTGATCTATCGTGCGTATCGTATGGCTGAGAATGCGCACGAAGGGCAGAAGCGTGCATCTGGGGAACCATATGTAAACCATTGTGTAGCAGTAGCATCCATATTAGCCGAAATACGTGTACCCGTTGAAGTCGTTGTCGCTGGCCTATTGCATGATACAGTTGAAGATACACCAATCACACTAGATGATATTAGAAATGATTTTGGCGAGGATGTTGCCAAAATGGTGGATGGCGTCACCAAACTGACCCAATTACCCAGGGTTTCTAGGGGGGATCAACACCCTGAAGAAGAAATCCACGAAGAAGAATTACGCCAAGTTGCTGATCGGCGGGGGGAACCGAGCCCAGATGATACTGCTGAGTTACGTACAAAGAGCAGGCGCTATGATTTGGTTTCTGAAACGCTTCGAAAAACCTTCCTTGCCATGGGAGAAGACGTCAGGGTAGTGCTCATCAAATTGGCTGATAGATTGCACAATATGAGGACACTCGGGCACATGCCCGGACAAAAACGTCAGAGAATCGCACAAGAAACTTTGGATATATTTGCCCCATTAGCCAATAGATTGGGTATATGGCAAATGAAATGGGAGCTCGAGGATTTGGGTTTCCGTTACGTGAACCCTGATAAATATAAGGAAATTGCCACTAATATCGCTGAGCGGCGCCTGGATCGTGAACGCGATATGAACGACATCATTGAGCATTTATCGAAAATAATATCTCAATCAGGAGTTAAGGCAGAAATATCAGGGCGACCAAAGCATATCTATTCGATCTACCGCAAGATGGTCCGTAAGGGCGTTCCTTTTGATCAAGTTCATGATATCCGAGGTGTACGGATTATTGTTGCAGATATCCCATCAGCCTATAGCACCTTGGGGGTTATTCACACACACTGGAGACCTATTCCGGGTCAGTTTGATGATTACATCGCTGTGCCAAAGGATAATTTTTACCAATCATTGCACACCGCAGTCCTTTATGATGATGGGAAGACCCTTGAAATCCAAATTCGTACGCCAGAGATGCACCAAAATGCAGAACTGGGTATTGCTGCGCATTGGAGATACAAGGAAGGAGCTCCCCGAGACGAAGCTTTTGAGAAGAAAATCCTGTGGTTCCGCTCATTAATGGAGTGGGGACAGGATGTCGAAGATGCGGGTGAGTTTGTCGATAGCCTAAAAACCGATCTCTTTCAGGATCGTGTCTACATCTTTACCCCAAAGGGTGATATTTATGACTTGCCCGCAGGATCCACCCCGATCGATTTTGCTTATCATGTCCATACAGATATTGGGCATCGATGTCGTGGTGCGAAAGTCAATGGAAAATTAGTTTCGTTAGATTATATTTTACGGACTGGCGAACAAGTTGAAATATTAACCGCCAAACGTGGAGGTCCAAGCCGAGATTGGTTAAACCCGAATCTGGGGTTGGTGAAAACACAGAGGGCTAAAGCGAAAATCCGATATTGGTTCAAGAAACAAGCCCGTGAACAAAACATCAATCAAGGCAGAGATTTATTAGAAAGGGAGTTACGCCGTTTGGGGGTGGGGGATATCAATATTGAGCAGCTTGCGCGTCAGTTTGAGTATAAAAGCGTTGAAGATTTATACGTGGCGATCGGGGGTGGGGATGTTCCTCTGATTCGAATTGCCAATCAATTGATGCAAAACGAACAAGATGAAGAGGGTTTGAAATTCGGCACGAGACTAGTCCCCGAAGCTGCAATTGAGAGCCATGACACAATCACTGTCGTGGGATTAAAAGGCCTATTAACCAGTATGGCACGTTGTTGTAATCCTGTTCCTGGAGACGATATTATTGGATATGTCACTCGAGGGCGGGGTGCTACTATTCATCGCAGCGATTGTCCAAATATCCTACGATTACGGGAAAAAGAGAGATTGGTTCGGGTCGCATGGGGTGAACCCAAGAGAACTTACCCTGTATCTGTGCGGGTTAAAGCATATGATCGGGATGGGCTTGCCCGGGATGTCTCCAATTTAGTCGCTAATGAGGGAATTAATTTGAGCCTAGTTCAGGCGGGCGTGAACCATGATTCCAAGCTAAGCTTGGCAGTGCTCGATTTAGTGTTAGAGGTCAAGGATATTGATCAATTAACGCGGGTGTTAACCCGCATTGAGGCTTTACCAAATGTAATGGAAGCGCATCGGATAAGACCTGGATAAAGAAGCATGATTGGGGGAAAGCTAGCATACTAACCGACCCAATTCCATCTAGCATACATTTCATAAATGTGGTGATATAATGTCGCCTCATATTCCCAATGGTTGATAATGGATTGAAATTTGCCCTTGACAGATACTTTCCTGTTTGCACTATCTGAGGTAAAATCACTGCCGTCTAGAAAAGGGTCATGTAAATTTATCGCAGGAAGTAATATGACCCCAGGTGATAATAAGATTTCAGGAGGATTTCATGCCCCGTATACGATGCCATTACGTTGATTGTGTTTTCCTGGACGATGGATACTGTGGTGCAGCTGCTGTGGAGATTGACCCCGACATGGGATGTATGACTTATTCTCGTGCGAATGATGTTGAAACAGAAAATGAATGGGATGAAGAGGAAGACGAAGCAGACGAAATGGATGATTGGGAAGATGTAGATGTGGATGATGAGGATGATGATCTTTATATCGATGAAGATGAGTTTTAAGTTTATTGACCACAACCTAAATGTTAAGAGCCTCCTAAGATAGGGGGCTCTTTTAAATGATATGGCACCATTCAATCACTTTGATTTCCTTGCACCTTATTATGATCGATTCATCAAGCCTGGTGACCCTACCAAGTTCTGTACACTTTCCGGATTGCCAGCCTCAGGATTATTGCTTGATGTTGGGGGAGGCACTGGTCGTAAATCATATCCACTCTTGAAGATGGTAACTGGTGTTTTTATCGCTGATTCTTCCTTGGGAATGCTTTCTCAAGCCAACAAGAAAGGAGGATTTACAACAATTTGCTCAGAAGCGGAGTGTTTACCATTTGAAAATGAAGCGTTTGAGAGGGTGATTATGGTGGATGCGTTGCACCATGTCTATAATTATCGAACGACAGCCGGTGAGCTATGGCGTGTAACCAAACCAGGTGGAAGAATCGTCATTGAAGAGCCAGATATCCGGACCAATTCCGTTAAAATCATGGCCATTATTGAGAAGCTTGCCCTGATGCGCAGCCATTTTATTTCCCCACAAAAAATTGCCATTGAGTTCGATTATCCCAATGCACGGGTTAATTTTGAAGTTGATGGATCAACCGCCTGGATCGTAATTGACAAACAGGCTAAATGATTAAAATCCCCTGGTATTTTTGCATAACGAACTTACGTGAATAATAATTAACAAATCCTTGGCAACATCTCACCTGACAACATATCGATCAAACGTGTCGTACCAAAAGTTGTTCTTAACATTACATGATCGCCCTGATTTTCAGTTATTGTGCCAATGATTGCTGCATCTGATCCGAGTGGATGTTTTTTCATGGTTGCAAGTAACTTATCAGCATGATTTCCATCGACAATTGCGATTAGTTTTCCCTCATTAGCAACATGCAATGGATCAAAACCCAGCATTTCGCAGGCTGCGGTTACTGCAGGTTTGACAGGGATTGCCTCTTCATAAATCCTAATCCCTACTTTGGATTGGCAAGCAATTTCATTCAAGCTTGTAGCCACGCCACCCCGGGTGGGATCTCTTAAAACATGGATTTCTTTGGTCGTTTCCAACATGGTCGTGACCAATCCGTTCAAAGGTGCTACATCGCTAGTTATTTGAGTATCGAAGTGCAGCTCACCCCTGGCAGACAGCACCGCAATTCCATGATCGCCAATCGTCCCGGATATAATGATGCTATCACCCGGTTGAGCTCTGCTCCCGCTTATATTTACACCATTTGGAATAATACCAAAACCTGTAGTGTTAATGTATAACCCATCAGCTTTCCCATTTTGGACTACTTTGGTATCGCCTGCTATGATTTGAACGTTAGCTTCGAGAGCTGCTATATGCATGGACTCAACTACATTACGGAGGATGTTAACATCTAGACCTTCTTCCAAAACAAAACCGGCAGTCAAACAAAGAGGACTTGCACACATCATAGCAACATCGTTGACGGTCCCACAGATTGCCAGTCTACCTATGTCGCCTCCTGGGAAAAAAAGTGGCATTACCACGTGCGAATCGGTGCTGATTGCCAACCTTGAGCTTACCCCGCTACTGTCATTTGGAATGATCATGATGCCAGCATCATCACCCATCCTGAGGACCGGGTTATCAAATTGTGGCAGAAATATTTTTGAGATCAGGTCAAATGACATTCTTCCGCCACTTCCGTGACCCAGGACAATCCTCTGATTGTGAGGTAGGGGAATTGGGCAAACCAAACTTTCCATATTGGGTAAAGAGTATGTCATATGGACCTTCCATATCGATAATAAGCAGCACATGCACCTTCGGACGATACCATGGTAGCACCCAATGGGTGCTCAGGCGTACACTGATTAGCAAAAGCTGGGCAATCAAACGGTTTGTTAAGCCCACGCAGGATTTGCCCGGCAATACATAGTGGAGATTCTGTCGGCGTAATCATTTGAACCTGAAAGCGATCCGCAGCATCATAGCTCATGAATTCATGTTTTAATTGCCAACCACTCAAGGGGATGGTCCCAATACCACGCCATTTTTGATCGCAATCTTCAAAAACCTGGCTGATTATTTTCTGAGCTGGTTGGTTTCCTTCAAAGCAAACAACTCTTGCATAGGCATTTTCGACCTCGCATGAGCCTTTTTCCAATTGTCTAACTACAAATAAGATCCCCTGGACAATATCCAATGGCTCGAATCCCGTCACAACTATTGGGACCCTGAATTTTTGAGCGATTGGACCATATTCCCAATATCCCATCACTGTACATACATGACCAGCAGCCAGAAATCCTTGTACACGATTGTTAGGTGATCCCAATATGGCATGCATTGCAGGTGGTACCCTGACATGGGAAATTAACAGACTAAAATTATTCAGTCCAAGTTTTTGTGCATGTATGACGCTCATTGCATTGGCTGGTGCGGTCGTTTCAAAACCGATCGCAAAAAAAACCACCTGTTTATCTGGATTTTCTTCAGCGATTTTGACTGCATCTAAGGACGAATACACCACACGGATATCGGCGCCTGATGCCCGAATGGAAAATAGATCTCCATCCGATCCTGGCACACGCAGCATGTCTCCATATGAAGTAAAGATAACATCAGGTTGAGCTGCGATGGCGAGCGCTTTGTCGATCATTTCCAGGGATGTAACGCAGACAGGGCATCCTGGTCCGTGGACAAGCTCCAACTCCTCAGGCAGTAATTGTTCCAAACCATATTTCAGAATAGAATGTGTCTGGCCGCCACAAATCTCCATGATCACCCATGGATGGCGAACAGTTCGAGCTATTTCATTAATAACAGCCTGAACTAGATGAGCATCACGGTATTCAGAGATATATTTCATTAAGTAAAATCCTGTTTAGATATCTCATCCAGGAGAGCTAACGTCTCCATGGCTTCCTTTTCATCGATTAAATTGAGCGCAAATCCAACATGAATAATGGTGAAGTCACCGACTTTTGCTTCAGGCACATAGGTCAGGCATGCTTCGCGGATCACTCCACCGAAATCTATCTTCCCCATTAACAAACCATCGGCTTCATATATATCCAGGATTTTACCGGGAACAGCTAAACACATAATTCCTCCAAATGATCATACTTCATGTTGTCATCCTATGAATCGCTATTACTGCTTGACCGAGCGCCAAGCCACCATCGTTGGTTGGCACCTGGTGGTGAATATAGATATTGAAGTTACCGGATTTTAGCAGGTTATAGGTGCGATGTAATAAGTTCAAATTTTGCCAAACGCCACCACTAAGAACGACCTGATTTACGCCATATTGACTTCGAATTTTTTCGCTCACCTTGTATACCATTCTAGCCACGCTATTATGAAAGCGGGCAGAGATCTTTGAGATAGCAACGCGGTTAAACACATTGCTGATTACTTCTTCAAACAGTGGGGACGGATCAATATGTGTAGTTTCACCCTTCTGATTTCCATCTGGTTCCAAAATAAAATCATATTCCCCAATTTCTTGCGGATCAGCTAAAGCCTCGAACTCAATCGCAGCTTGTGCTTCATAATTCACTTTTTGGCGTACACCACAAATTGAAGCTACAGCATCAAAAAATCGACCCATGCTTGATGTTAAGGGAGTATTTATTTTTAACTTCAGCTGAGATTTTAATACTGAGAGTTCTTCAGCACATGTGGCAGATACCGGCTGAAGTGCACCATCCCAATCCATTTTACTTTCCCATAAATATGCTAATGCAATCCTGGAAGGCTTGCGGATAGCCGTATCACCGCCAGGTAGGGGAGTGTATTTTAGATGACTGAGCCGTTTGAAACCCCTATAATCCGCAAGCAGGAACTCGCCGCCCCAAATAGCCCCGTCCTCACCATAACCTGTGCCATCAAAGGCGATACCGATGACTGGTTGAGTAGATGGCAAAGAGTTTTCTGCCATGCAGGAGACAATATGTGCGTGATGATGTTGAATACCAAAGGAAAGTATTCCTTCGTACTCTGACCGATCGATGGCATAGCGACTTGATAAATAATTAGGATGAAGATCATAGGCGATTGCTTCAGGGTTGACGCGAAACAGCGATTCGTATTGGGCTATGCTGTCTTGGAATGATTGATAGGTCTCATAATTTTCCATATCACCAATATGGTGACTTAAAAATGCATAACGATCACGAGTGATACAGAAGGTATTCTTTAATTCTCCACCAGTTGCGAGCAATTGTGGAGATTCCGAAGATAGATATACGGGGAAAGGAGCATACCCACGTGATCTTCTCAATGGAAATGACTCTTCCTGATAAGTTCGAATCACAGAATCGTCGCAACGGGTGCGAATAGGTCGGTTGTGCATTAAAAATGCATCCGCCAAACCAGATAAGCGTTCTTGTGCTTCAGCATTATTTATGACGATTGGTTCCTCGCTAATATTGCCGCTCGTCATTACCAGCGGTGGCATTCGGAAGGATTTTATCTGCCTAGTCAATGATTGTTTACTGGCTGGGGGAGCAAATATCAGATAATGAAGGGGTGTGTAAGGGAGCATAACACCCAATGTGTTTTGTTTAGGGGCGACTTCGAGTGCAATGGAAGAGGGTTCTTTTCGAGCAACGATCACAATTGGGCGTTCTCTGGATTCAAGTAATTGTCTATCAGCATCATTGATTGAACAGTGCAATTCAATTGCAGCAATATCTGGCAGCATAAGGGCGAATGGTTTGTCAACTCGAAGCTTGCGCCGGCGTAGTTCTGCTACAGCTTTAGGGTTTGTGGCATCACATGCCAGATGAAATCCACCCAGGCCTTTGATTGCTACAACCTTACCTTCGATCAGAAGCTTTTGGGCTGCACGGATAGCATCATCACCTTGGAAATTTTCCTCATTGTGTTTTTGTCGTTTATTGATCGGAAATTCCAGCCAGACTTGTGGTCCACAGACCGGACAAGCAATGGGTTGAGCGTGAAAACGGCGGTTGGTTGGATCAGTGTATTCAGCTTTACAGTCTGGGCACATTTCGAAATCCCTCATTGTAGTGTTTGGCCGATCATAAGGGATATCTTTAATAATAGTCAAACGAGGTCCACAATTTGTACAATTAATGAACGGATATCGATAGCGCTGGTCCTCTGGATCGAACAACTCCTTCAGACAATCTGGACAGATGCAAATATCTGGGGAGATCGGTTGGAATGCGTCAATGAGAGCTTCTGATTGGAGGATTTCAAAAGTGTCATAGTGCTTGATTGGTATCTGATGAACCTCCACGGAATCAATGTGAGCTAATGGAGGAGCTTCGGATTTCAAGGTTTGAATAAAAATGGATATGTCACCGGGTTCACCATTTACTTCAATATCCACTCCTGCTGAAGTATTACATACCCAACCAGTCAAGCCTTTTTGAATGGCTTGATTAAAGACGAACGGGCGGAAACCCACTCCCTGAACGATACCGGTAATATGAATTCTAGTTCCGATCATTTATGTCTTTAGTTATCCAGCCAACATCGTTACGGTTTGGCGTGTTTTTTTATCCATTGGATCCAGGAATCCAGGCCTTCTCCCGTTTTACATGATAACGGGAAGGCTGCCAAACCGGGATTCAGGATTTCAACGCCTTTTCGAAAGTACTCCATATTAAATTGAACATATGGGAGTAAATCAATCTTATTGATCACTAAAGCGTCCACTCCCCGATACATTCCTGGATATTTATACGGTTTATCATCTCCCTCTGGTACCGATGCGATCAGGACGCTTTTATGTGTGCCAAGTTGGAAGCTCGCCGGACAAACTAGGTTGCCAACATTTTCAATGATAATTAATTCAATGTCTTTTAAATTCATCTGCTTTAAAGCGGAATTAATCATGATGGCATCCAGGTGACATTCTCCACCTGTGTTGATTTGAACTGCGATTGCTCCTGCCGCCGCAGCGCGATCCGCATCTAGATTAGTGGCGATATCTCCATCGATGACAGCCAAATTTACCGTTGGTAACAAGTGCTTAATCGTCTGCTCGATAAGAGATGTTTTGCCAGCTCCGGGAGAGGCCATTAGATTAAATGCTTTTATACCTGCCGCATCAAATATCGCTCGATTTTCGGCGGCAATACGATCATTAGCACTGAATATTTTTTCTACAACAAGGATGTCTTTAGGCATCTACATCGATGTACTTGGTGAGGATTAATTTTCGACGTCAATAGCTTCCATGAAGAATTCATCTCCGGAGATAACTTTGACGTGATCGCTTTTACAATCAGGGCAAGAAAATCCATCACTATCTAGAGTGTATTTATGCTTACAATCCAAACATTCCAGTGTTGCTGGTAACCTTTGAAAATGAAGGATGGCACCTTCTGCGATTGTTCCTTTAGAGACGATGTCCCAATAGAATTGAACTGAATCATCCACAATGCTAGCTAATTGCCCAATTACCAGATAGAGATTCGTAACACGTTTTGCATTCGCTTTATTGGCATGGCGGAGAGAGATTTCTAATATGCTCTCGGTTACAGATAATTCATGCATAGTAGCTTAGAATACCATAGCCGATTAAGCAGTTCTAGTGTTTTTCGTCATCCACCTATCATATCATTATTCTAGAATAAAACTAAAAAAGTCCAATATGCTGGTTTTTATGCTAGGGGAATAAAATATATCAAGTCGAGGATAGGATGTGGGTAATGATGGTTGCGCCGCTGCCGCCAATATTCTGCGTCAAGCCAATCCGAGAATTTTCAACCTGGGTAGGAGCAGCCTCACCACGTAATTGTTGGACGGCTTCCACAATTTGATACATCCCGGTCGCACCTACAGGATGCCCGCGGGCTTTAAGACCGCCGCGGGTTGTTATGGGGATTCTCCCGTTGATTGAAATATCGCCATCGAGACCTAGTATGGGTCCTTTTCCGCGTTCGGCGAAACCACATGCTTCCAGCGAAAGTACCGACATGATTGAAAATGCATCGTGCAACTCGAAGAAATCAATATCTTCAGGTCTCACACC
>Ga0153916_10000145_pt1 | contig 41552 bp, 40 predicted proteins | sample Opewatmetagenome_FD_109642 | JGI IMG/M metagenome (GOLD analysis project Ga0153916, IMG submission 109642) | Freshwater wetland microbial communities from Ohio, USA - Open water 3 Core 3 Depth 4 metaG | ecosystem: Environmental > Aquatic > Freshwater > Wetlands | place: USA: Ohio, Lake Erie...
CGGCGGCTTACTTCGAGGGGCGCGGCATTCCTTCGGCAGTGGTCAACAAGGTGCAGGACGGCAGTCCCCACATCGGCGACCAGATCGTCAACGGCGAGATCGCCATGGTCATCAACACGCCCACCGACGCCCATTCCCACGCCGACTCCTATCATATCCGCCGCTGCGCGCTGGATTACCAGGTGCCTTATTTTACGACCATTGCCGGCGCCGAGGCGGCGGCGGAGGGAATCGAATACTTGAGCCGGGGCGGATTCGAAGTCAAAGCCTTGCAGGACTACGAAGCGCCGAGAAATCAGTCCTGAGTAACGAGTGCTGAGTGCCGAGTCGGGGAGGGCTTCATTTCTCTGCGCTTGCTTCTGCTCAGATCGATGGTTTGAATCTTAAAAGGATAACAATCTAATCTGTGGCCTTCATGAAGCGAGCGTCGCGCCGCGGCGAGCCATCTCTTTCAAACGGGCGAAAAATAGCAGCCGTCCCGCAAAACGATTCAGCCGCCCTCCAAACTTCGCTCCAATATCTCAAAGGCATCGGGCCGAAGCGCGCCGAACAGCTTGCCGCCATCGGTCTTCAGACCGTCGAAGACCTGCTTTACCATTTGCCCTTTCGCTACGAGGACCGCCGCCGGATCAAAAAAATCGCCGCGGCGGCCATCGGGCAGGAAGAAAGTTTTGTCGGGCGGCTGGTCGCCCTGCAGAAAAAATTCAATCCGCGCCGCCGGGCGCAACTGCTGACCGGCCGATTGGCGGACGACAGCGGCGCCATCGGTCTGATCTGGTATCGCGCGCCGGCGTTTCTCGCCAACCGTCTGGCCGCCGGGCAAACCCTGCTGGTTCACGGCAAGGTCGAGGCCGGAGTGGGGGGCGAGCGGCGCATGGCGCATCCCGAGTTCGAAGTCCTCGAAGCCGAGGACGCCTCGGATCGCGCCAAAATCCTCCCGGTCTATCTGCGGCCGGCGGGAGTTTCCCTGACCTTCATGCGCCAATGGGCGGGCCGGGCGGTGGCCGATTATGCCGGCCGGTTGCCCCGCTGCCTGCCGGCAAGCGTAACCGAGCGTTTGCGATTGCTCGATCTCGCCTCGGCCTTGAAGGATCTGCACGGGCCGGCGGCGGAGGCGGACGTTGCCGCGCTGAACGATTTCTCCACGCCGGCGCATCGCACCCTGATCTTCGACGAACTTTTTTATCTCCAGCTCGGCCTGGCTTGGCGCAAGCAAAAACAGCGTGCCGGCGCCGGCATCGCGCTGGCGCGCCGGCGCACCGAGCGCTTGGCGCGCATGAACGGCCTGTTGCCCTTTCGCCTCACCGGTGCGCAAAAGCGTGTGCTCGACGAAATTTTCGCCGACATGGAATCGAGCGGTGTCATGCAGCGGTTGATCCAGGGCGATGTCGGCGCGGGCAAGACGATGGTGGCGTGGTACGCTTCGCTGCGGGTCATCGACAACGGCTTTCAGGCGGTCTGGATGGCGCCGACGGAACTCCTCGCCGAGCAGCATTTTCGCAACCTCAAACCCTACGCCGACGCGTTGGACATGCAAGCCGTACTGATTACCGGATCGTCGGCGGTCAAGGAGCGCAGGCTGGCGCTCGACCGCGCCGCCGCCGGCGAGGCCCAGCTCGTGGTCGGAACCCACGCGCTGATTCAAGAAGGGATCGTCATGCCGCGCATGGCGCTCGGCGTGATCGACGAGCAGCATCGCTTCGGCGTGGTCCAGCGCCTTGCCTTGCAGCGTTTGCGCGCCGGAGCCGGCGGCGCGGCGCTGGAGGGCGGAGCGCCCCATATGCTGCTCATGAGCGCGACGCCGATTCCGCGCAGCCTGGCAATGGTGCTCTACGGCGATCTCGATGTCTCGATCCTGGATGAACTGCCGCCCGGCAGAACGCCGATCGCTACCAAGGTCTACGGAGAAAAAGAACGCCGGGCGGTTTACGCCCTGGTGCTCGAACAATTGCGCCGCGGCCATCAGGCCTTCATTGTCTACCCGCTGGTGGAGGCGTCGGAGCAGCTTCAGTTGGTGCGCGACGCGACCCGGATGGCGGAAAAGATGCGCGCCGGCGTATTTAAAGAATTCGGCGTCGGCCTGGTGCATGGCCGCATGGCTGCGGCCGAGCGCGACCAAGTGATGCGCGCCTTTCGCGACGGCAAACTCGGCGTTTTGGTTGCGACCACGGTCATCGAAGTCGGCATCGACATTGCCAACGCCGCCGTGATGGTGATTGAACATGCGGAGCGCTTCGGCCTGTCGCAGTTGCACCAACTGCGTGGGCGCGTTGGCCGCGGCGCCGCTTCCGGCCATTGCTTGCTCATCAATCGCGCCCCCGGCAACCCGCTCGCCGCCCAGCGTTTGCGGGTGATGGAAAAGGAGCATGACGGTTTCAAGATCGCCGAAGCCGACCTGGCTCTGCGCGGGCCGGGAGAATTTTTGGGCACGCGCCAATCGGGGCTGGGCGATTTTCGCCTGGCCAATCTGGCGCGCGACACGCGGCTCCTGATGGAAGCGCGCCAAGAGGCGCAAGCGTGGCTGGAAAAAGACCCCGACCTCAAGAGCGCCGAGTCGGCTCGGATGAAGGAAATTTTGCTACAACGCTGGGGGCAAAGACTACAGTTGGGGGCGGTGGGCTAATAATATTTTGCGTAAGTTGATCGGGCGGCCAAGGGGACAATGGCTTGTAAAGTCTTCTGTGACGACCCAATCCGACAACGGCTGAAAGCTGATTCGGTACATTCAGAATCTTTGGGGTTCGAAATTTAGTATCGCAATCGGCAATCGAGACTTTGGTAAACCTTTCGGCTTCGTGGTAGGTAGCGCAGGATGGCGCGAGCGAAGGTACAGCTGCAACGGTTGATCCGCGGGGCGATGGGGGAGATTAAGGCCGATCTCATTATCACCGGCGGCAAGCTGATCAACGTGTACTCCGGCGAGATTCTCGACGGCATGGAGATCGCCGTGATCGACGGGCGGATTTGCTACCTCGGGCCGAGCGCGCGGCACGCGCGCGGCGAGGCGACGGAGATTCTCGACGCGCGGGGGCTGTACGTCTCTCCCGGTTTCATCGACGGCCACACGCATATCGGCCATTACGCCCGGCCGTTTGAAAATCTCCAGTCTTTCTTGCCGCACGGAACGACCTCGGTCGTCGCCTCCTGCGACGAGTTGTCGTCGGTGTTCGGTTATCGCGGCTTGAAGTTGTTTTTGAACGAAGTCGAAAAGCATCCGCTGCGCGTTTATACGCTGGTCTCGATGGTTGCGCCGCAGGACCCGCTGTTGTGCGATACGGCGACGTTCACGGACGAAGAGATCGCCGCCGCTTTAGCCGATCCCCGGGTGCTGGGAATGGGCGAGATCGTCTCCTGGCTGCGTTTGACCCAGTGCGACGAAGAACTGCTCGATAGGTTGGAGCTGGCGCATCGCAACGGCCAGATCATTCATGGCCATACCTCTGGAGCGAAAGACCAAAGGCTCTGCGCCATCGCCGCCGTCGGGATATCTTCCTGCCACGAACCGATTCGCTTCGAGGACGCGCTGGAGCGTCTCCGCCTGGGCTATTGGACGATGCTGCGCGAGGGATCGTTGCGGCAAGATTTGGCGGCGACGCTGAAGCTGCTGATCGAGGCCGGGATTGACTTGCGGCGGGTGATTCTCGTTACCGACAGCATGTCGCCGGACGATGTGGAGGAGCGGGGCCATATGGATCAGGTGGTTCGGCGCGCGATTGCACTGGGGATGCCGCCGATGCAAGCGATTCAAGCCGTGACACTCAATCCGGCGATCTATTCCGGATTGGAGCAGGAGATCGGCGGCATCGGGCCCGGCCGTTTCGCCGACCTGGCGCTGCTGGACGATCTGGAAGCTTGCCGCGTGCGCGAGGTGATGATCGGCGGAAAGCCGGTTGCCCGGGAAGGAAAGTCGCTGGTTCAAAGCGCTCCGACCGCTTTGCCAGCCGATTTGTTTCTTTCTCTTGGCTTGCGCCCGACGCTGTCGGCGGCGATGTTTAAAATTCCCTGCGCCCAGGCTTCGGCCAGGATTCGCGTGATGGAGCTGGTCAATCAGACGATCACGGCGGAGCGGATCGTCGAAGTCGGAGCGCACGAAGGGGAGATCGGCGCGCAGAGCGATAAAGATCTTTTAAAGGTCGCGCTGTTCGACCGCCATCGCGGCAGCGGCCAAATGGTCTTCGGCTTTTTGCGCGGCTTCGGGGCCCAGGTCGGAGCCGTGGGGCTGACGACCAACCTCGATGAGAACGCTTTGATGGTCGTCGGCGGCGATGACCACGACATGGCGCTGTGCGCCAATGCTTTGATCGCGGCGGGCGGCGGCATGGCGATCGTGAAGGGGGGGCGGATGCTTCACAAAATAGATTTCCCCTGCGGTGGGATTTTTTCGTTGGAGCCCTGGCAAAATATCGGGAGAGGGCTCAGGCGGATGCAAAACTTACTAAAAGAAATGGGCTCGCCTTTTGACAAGCCCATTTTCGCTTTAAGCTTTTTACCTTTTGTGACCCTGCCCGCGCTCAGAATCACGGCGCGGGGACTGGTCAACGTGAAGGAGCGGAAAATCGTTTCGCTATTCGCTGATTGAGTTCTTCAGCCGGCGGTCTCTTTTTTCGGCTCCTGGCGTATCGGCAATACCCGGCCTTCCTTTCTCATCGATATCTGGCCCTCGAGAGTGGCTCCGTCGCCGATCACCAGGCTTTGTGTGTTGACGTCGCCAATGACCGATCCCGGCGGTTGAATCTCCAGCCTCTTTTCGGCCAGAATATCAGCTACCACTTTTCCTTGGACGAGCACGGAGGACGCGTTGATCTTGCCCTTGACGGTCGCTTCCTTGGCGATGGTCACCTGGGCGTGAGCGACGATTTCGCCTTCGACCTCGCCCTCGATCGTGGCCGGCCCCTCGAAAAATAACTTGCCGCTGATTTTGGTTCCGGGGCCAAGATGGGCGCCTATGCCGCTGCCTGCTGGTTTAATGAGGTCTGCCATAAACCCTCCTTCAGAGTGTAAGGGTTCTAAATATAAAATAGATCGGGGAATTTGTCCACATATAAATTCAGCGCTGCTTTTTCCTTCGGCAACGGACCGATGTTGCTTGACACCGAGAATCGTTTGTATAAATACTTGAAACATCAAGAATCGGCTTGCCTGCTCGACAAGATTACCTGCCACGGCTCACGGTAAAGATTAGGAGATTGACGATGAAGATCGATGACCTCAGGGACTATCTCGACATTCTCGAAGAATACCAAGAAGTGCAGCGGATCGGCTCTGAGGTCGATTGGGATCTGGAAATGGGCGCCATAACGCGGCGGGTCTATGATCTCGGCGCGCCGGCCGCGCTCTTCGAGAACGTCAAAGGCTATCCCAAAGGTTTCCGCGCCCTCGGCGCGCCGCTGGGGACAAGCAAACACCCCGGCCACTCTCTTTTCGCTCGAACGGCGCTGGCCCTTGGCATGCGTCCGACCGCTTCGGCGAAAGAGATCATGTCAACTTATCTGCAGCGCAAAGAGAAGCTTGTCCCGCCGATCACGGTGACCACCGGCCCGTGCAAGGAAAATATTCTCATCGGTGACGAGGTGGATGTTCTCAAGTTTCCCATCCCGCTGATTCACGGCGGCGACGGCGGCCGTTATATCGGCACCTGGCATACGGTAATCACCAAGGATCCGGACAGCTCCTGGGTCAATTGGGGCATGTATCGCTTGATGGTGCATGATCGCAACACTCTGGGGTGCCTGTTTCCGATGCAGCAGCATATCGGCCAGATGTACCAGAAGTATGAAGCGTTGAACCGGCCCATGCCAGTCGCGGTCGCCATCGGCGGACAACCGGTAATCCCGCTCGTCAGCTGCGTGATGATTCCGCCTTACGTGAACGAAGTGGAAGTTGCCGGGGCGCTTCAGGGGGCTCCCATCCCGCTGGTCAAATGCGAGACGGTGGATTTATCCGTGCCGGCAACCGCGGAGATCGTCATCGAAGGGGAGGTGTTGCCGCACGAGCGGCGGGTCGAAGGACCGTTCGGCGAATATATGGGCTATGAGGCGGGCAAATCCTCGCCCAAGCCGATTCTCAAAATCAAGGCGATTACCTACCGCAACGAACCGATCCTCCCGTTCTCAAATATGGGGATGCCGGTGCATGAGGGACAGACCGCCACCGCCCTGATCAAGGGCGCGGAAATCTACGCTGAACTCAAAAAATTAGGGTTGCCGATCAAAGGGGTTTTCTGTCCGCCCTTCGGCGTCGGCCATATGGCCGTGGTATCGACCGAAGTGCCCTTCGTGAACTTCGCCCGGCGCGTGGCGCACGCGGTGTGGGCGACGAAGCCGGGATTATTCACCTATTACATCGTGATCGTCGAGGACGATGTCGATCCCACCAACATGGATGAAGTACTCCACGCGATCACGACCAAATGTCACCCCGTCAACGGGATTCATCCGGTGCCGCACAATCCGGGATTCCCCGTGCTGTTGCCGTTCCTGCCTCCCAAAGAGCGGCTCATCGGCGACGCGGCGGGGGTGATCTTTGACTGCACCTGGCCGAAGGATTGGCCGCCGGAGTCGATTCCGGTGAAGGCGACCTTTGAAAATCTGTGGCCTAAGGAGTTGCAGGAACGAGTGCTGCGGAACTGGCGCTCCTACGGATTTAAAAGCGAGTAGCGACTGCTCGCATGAGCAGGCCGCACTCGCTCTCACGGGCGGACCTTCGTTATCTTCGTTTTCCCGCCTTTCCTGGGCTCTTGTTGATTCCCCAAGGCGATTCGGCGAACCACCGTTCCAATTCCGCCGCCGGCTTTGGCCGGCTCATGTAATAGCCCTGGGCTGAATTACAGCCGAGCAGCGACAGGCGATCCCAGATTTCCGGCGATTCGACTCCCTCCGCGACTACGTCGAGCCCCAAATTATGGCCCAGGTCAATGGTGGAGTGCACGATGACGGTGTCGTTTTCGTCATAGGTCATCTTACTGACGAAGGATTTGTCGATCTTAATCCCTGCTACCGAAAGTTTTTTGAGATGGCCGAGCGATGAATAGCCCGTGCCGAAATCGTCAATGAAAGTTCGGATGCCTATTTGGCTCAGCCGGCTGAGCGCCTCCGAAACGTGAACCGCATCCGCCATCATCACGGTTTCGGTGATTTCCAGCTCAAGACAGGCGGGCGACAAGTGGCACTCGCGCAACAGGGCCGCGATGTAATCCGGCAGCTCGTGGTCTTGAAAGTTCCGCGGCGAAAGATTGACCGCCACCGGAATGTCGAGCCCGGCGCCGCGCCACGCACGACACTGTTCCAACGCCGCCCGCAGCACCCAACGGCTGAGCATATGAATCAAGCCGGTGCGCTCGGCGATGGAAACGAATTCATCGGGCGGAACCAAACCGATCTGGGGATGGTTCCAACGGATTAAGGCTTCGATGCCGCAAGTCCGTTTGGTTTTCATGTCGATCTTGGGTTGATAGTGCAATATCAATTGATTTTGTTCGATGGCGATGCGGATGCCGCCGAGGTAGGCGAGCTTTTTCTGGCTGTAGGGATCGTTCTCGGGTTCATAAAAAGCGTAGTCGTGTCCGACATGTTTGGCCCGGTCCAAGGCGATGCTCGCCCGTTGCAAGAGAAGATTCGCCTGCTCGCCGTGTTTGGGAAAAACCGCCACCCCAATGCTGCCTGAGAGATCGACCGGAACGTCCTGCACCAAAAAAGGAGTTGCCAACATGCTTAAGATGTCCGTGCAGACCACTCCGATTCCGCTTTCGGCGGAAGTGGGGAATACCGCGGCAAATTCAGCACCGCCTAGCCAAGCTCTAGCGCGACAGTTGCCGGTTGCGCTGGTGAATCGCCGACCAACCTCCCTGAGTAGAAAGTCGCCAGATTGCGGGCCGAAGGTGTGGTTGAACTCGCGAAACCGATTCAGACCCAAAACGCAGAGAGCGAGAGAATGGCTCTTTTTTCGCGCCGCGTTGATTTCCTGCTGCAGTTGCTTGTGGAAGAGGCTGCGGTTGGAAAGTTTGGTCAGCGCCTCATGTTCGGCGTGGTATCGTAACTTTCCCGACATCCCGGCTCCTTACCTTGCCCTGCTGCGCGGCGCTTATGCCCGTGGAGAAGGGTGGAAGCGTCCTGTTTCCGCTATTTCAAGATGTCCGAGGCGAATATAACCGTCACAAGGCCATTCTTGCAACTGTGGCAGTTTGGTGGCGGTGAAAGTTATCTCGGTAGCAAAAGGGACGCTATACAGACTAGAGTCGGCCGTTCAGTCGAAAAATTAACGTCCGAACAAGCAATTTTTAAACTAGTTACAAGGAAGGTTAAAAATAGGCATGAACGATGGGTATTACAGCATCGATGGTTTATCCAGCTTAACCGCCGAGTTTTCTTCATCTTGTACCCACTCCTGAAAACGGCTTTCCAAAATGCGCCATTGCCCGCCGACTTTAAAAGCGGGGATTTGTCGGTGCTGGATCATTCGGTGCAGAGTGCGCTTGGAAATCTTTAGAATGGTGGCAGCCTCAGCGAGAGTTAACAAGTTAATCGCCGTATCGGTTTTTTTCATAAATTGTGCTCCTGAATGGGGGCGAAAAAGAGCAAGCCTTATGCCAGGGATAGAGCTTTGCTAAGTTGTCGTGTTTAAGAAGAATTTGGTTATCTAGACGCAAACGAAAAAGGTCAGTTCTGGCTTATCTCGACATTTTCAGCGCCAGCCAGACAAAAAGTGACAGATTTGGGAGAAAAATGAATGGGTTTAATCGCGCGAGCGCCCTCTTTCCCGCGGCAAATTAAGGAAATTCGGTAATTTTAATCAATCGGTATGGTGCGAGGAGCGGGATTTGAACCCGCACGCCATTTCTGGCACTAGCCCCTCAAACTAGCGCGTCTGCCGATTCCGCCATCCTCGCAAGGTTGGGCCTATGGGTTTTTACCGGGTGAAGTCGCTTGCGGTGCTCCTGAAGCACCCGCGTTAGGATTGCCTTCAGGCATGCTTTGCGGCGTGCTCGGCGGCGCGGGTTGGGCCGGTGCAGTCGATCCGGCCGTGGGTGTTCGATTGTCGAAGATCGTGGCGGACGGCTTGCGTCCGGCGAAATAGCCAAGGGTCAACGAGGTTATCATAAAAATGATCGCCATGCCGCTGGTGAGCTTGGTGAGAAAATTACCGGCGCCACTGCTGCCAAAAATGGTCGCGCTGGAGCCGCCGAATACGGCTCCCATCTCCGCTCCCTTGCCGGTCTGGAGCAAAACCACCAGGATCAAGCCGATACTGACAATGACGTGAATGATGGTAACAATGAGGATCATAATCGTTTCAATTCCCGTTAAAGCAATGAGCGATCGACAAAAAGGAGTCCGCTTTTAAACTTGCCCCGCCGACGAGAACGCCGCCGACCTCCGCCGTCGTTGCCAGTGGAGCCGCGTTCTCGGGTTTGACGCTACCCCCGTAGAGAATACGGATTCGAGATCCCGCGGCTTTCCCGAATAGGGTCATGAGAACCTGGCGAATGCGGCGGTGGACCTGCGCGATCTGGAGCGGCACTGCGTTGTGGCCGGTGCCGATCGCCCATACCGGTTCGTAAGCAATTTCGATTTTGTCTATAGCACTTTTGCCTACCCCCTTCAATGCGATCCGCAGCTGCCTTGTGATGACCTGGGCGATTCGCCCTTGGCGCCGATGCGCCAGGGTCTCGCCGACGCAGAGAATTACCTTGAGTTCGCTGCCCAACGCGGCGTCAACTTTTTTGGCTATGACGGCGTCGGTTTCATGAAAGATCTGCCTTCTTTCCGAGTGACCTAAAATCACCGCATCGCAACCGACGTCCCGGAGCATCGTTGGGCTTACCTCGCCGGTGAAGGCACCGCTCTCCTGCCAATGGCAATTTTGCCCCGCCAGGCCGATCCGGCTGCCGCGGAGGATCCTTTTGACGCTCGCGAGAGCGGTAAAAGGGACGGCGAGTACGACTTGGATAGGGGCGGGTTGTTTGCGTAACTGACGTACGATTGCACGCGCCAAGCCGACGCATTGCGAGCGAGTGCCATGCATTTTCCAGTTGGCCACGATCAGGGGAGCGTTCATGCCGCCACCTCGAGAGCTTTGATCCCCGGAAGCTCCCGACCTTCGAGAAATTCGAGGGTCGCGCCGCCGCCGGTCGAGAGATGGGTGATCTGGTCGGCAACTCCGGCAGCCGTAACTGCCGCGACGGTGTCGCCTCCGGCGATGATGCTGACGAGGCGCGAATGGTTGTCAGCCAAGGCTTGGGCGAGGGCGCGACTGCCTTGACTATAAGGTTCAACCTCGAACAAGCCCACGGGCCCATTCCACAGGACCATTTTTGCCTTGCGGATTTCGTCCTTAAACTGCGCCACTGTCTTCGGGCCGATATCGAGGCCCATCCGGTCGGGTGGAATCTGGACCGCGCCGACGGCGGGATTCTTTTTCTCGGCGTCGCCGGTGACGTGATCCAGAGGCAAGTACAATGAGACGCCATGATCGGTAGCCTCTTTCATCAGTTCTTCGGCCAATTCGATCTTATCGCTTTCGATGAGGGACTTGCCTATATTTACTCCCTTTGCCTTGAGAAAGGTATAGGCCATCCCGCCGCCTATCAGCAGAGTATTGACCTTGGGCAGCAGATTGCGAATGACGCCAATTTTGTCCGAAACCTTGGCGCCGCCGAGAATCATCACAAAGGGGGATTCCGGCTTGGACAGCAACCGCGACAGGTAATCAAGTTCCTTTTGCAACAAAAGGCCGGCGGCTTTTTCCTTAAAAAGAAGCGCCATGCCGGCGATCGACGCATGGGCTCGATGCGCCGCGCCGAATGCGTCGTCGATGTAGACGTCGGCAAGAGCCGCCAGAGATTGCGCAAAGGCCGGATCGTTTTTTTCCTCTTCCTTATGGAAGCGAAGATTCTCCAACAACAGGATACGCTGGCTCGGATCGCGGGCAAGCCGCTCGACCTCGGTGCCGATGCAATCGGGAGCCAGGACCACCGGCTGATTGAGCGAGCGCTCCAGATAGGCGCGCACAGGATCCAGGCCGAACTTGGCGACCACTTTGCCGTCCGGCCGGCCGAGGTGGGAAGCGATGACGATTTTTTTAGCGCGCGCCAAAATCAGCCGTATGGTCGGCAGCGCGCTCTCGATCCGATGCGGCTCCGCGATCTTCCCATCGTCGATGGGAACATTGAAATCGACGCGCAAGAAAACCGTCTTGTCGCGCAAATCCAGTTCATCGATTCTCCGAATCATTGGAGAGCCCTCCTCGTCAACGCATCCTCGATGCCGAGGCGATAAAAAATCCCTTATTCAATTGACTAATTACAGGGCTTATAATACTTTTTCAAATAGCTGCTAGATACTACCGATGGATTTCCTTTGGTTCCTCCAGTTGTTGGTCCAAGATGGACTCGCCGTGCCGCGGCAGCAAGGGGTATTGGATTTGGTTCGCGGATCGGGGCTCGTTGTCCAACTTATCTTATATCTCTTGATTCTGTTCTCGGTGGTGAGTTGGGGAATTATCGCTCACAAATATCGCCAGATCCGCCGCTCCAAGCAGGAATCGGAGAAATTCATCGAGGTGTTTTGGGATCGGCGCAATCTATCGTCGATCCACGACGCCAGCCGGGAGCTCAAAATCGGCGCGGTGGCGCAGGTTTTTCGCGCTGGTTACGAGGAACTCGTTCGGGTTTCTCGCGCCAAGAAAGACTCGTCAACGAAGGAAAGTCTGACCACCGAACTGGGCGGCGTGGACAACGTTTCCCGCGCCATGAAACGGGCGACCAGCGTTGAAATCACCAAGCTGGAAAATTATCTGACCTTCCTCGCCACCACCGCCAGCGCAGCGCCGTTTATCGGTTTATTCGGGACCGTTTGGGGGATCATGAACGCCTTCATGGGGTTGAGCGTCACCCACTCCTCGAGCATCCAGGCCGTGGCGCCGGGCATCGCCGAGGCCTTGATCGCGACGGCGGCCGGCTTGGCAGCTGCTATTCCCGCGTTATTGGCGTATAATTATTTTGTGCAACAGATCAAGGTGCTGGCGGTGGAAATGGACAATTTTTCCCATGAGTTTTTGAACATCGCCGAACGCCACTTCTTCAAATAAAATTTCCCGAGGTCGTTATGGCGATGGATGCCTCTTCCCAGCGCGACGGGACGACAATCGCGCAAATCAACGTGACGCCGCTGGTGGATGTCATGCTCGTGTTGCTGGTCATCTTCATGGTCACGGCTCCGATCATCCAACAGGGGGTTCAGGTGAACCTTCCCCAGACCAAAGCGGGGGCGATCCCCGGGACCGAGGAATTTTTGATTGTCACCGTCGCCAAAAACGGTAAAATTTATCTCAATGATAATCCCATGAGCCTGGGCGAGCTGGGCGAAAAATTGCGTGCCATCCGCAAGCTCCAGGCGGACAAGCAGGTTTACCTGCGGGCGGATCAGGATGTCCGATATGGGATTGTCATGAAAACCATCGCCGAGATCAAACAGGCCGGCATCGAAAGGCTAGGTATGGTGACCCGGCCATCCGCCGATGAGGGCTGAGATTGAATGGCCGCGGCTGCGCCCAACCCGACGATCGGCCTGCGCGACCGATCATTCCCGCTTGCCGGAGCGGAGGAAAGGCTATCCAAATGGTTGGCCTGTTCCCTTCTGCTGCACGTGGGGATGATCGTCGCTCTGTTTCTCATGCCGTTTCTCCCCGCGCGTGGCGGGCGCGCCTATCCCGTCTATACGGTTGATCTGGTAGGCGGAGAGCGTATCGGCGGCGCCAATTTGGGCACTCGCTTGATGCCTATCCCTGCGGCTAAGGAATCGCCCAAGAAAGCGGAAAAGGAAACAGCCCTGCCCGCGCCGGAAACCAAACGGGAGGCGAAGAAAGAAAGAAGCGAACAAGCAAAAGCCGTTGAAAGGGCAACGGTGGTCCCGGAGAAAGCGGCGCTAAAGGAAAGCGCGAAAAAGGAAACCGCAAAGGAGAAAGCCGGAGAAACCAAGGATGCGGCAGCCTCCTTGGACGGCGTGCGCGAACGGTTGATCCAGTCCGCGGTGGAGCGCGCCAAGAATCGAACCGAAAGCGCGCAAAAGACGTCCACTAAAGGAGAAGCGATCAGCTCTGGTACGTGTGAAGGGGAGGGGGCTGCGTCCCTGGGAAAAGGCGGTCGTGGCGGTGGAGTGGTCAAGGGGATGGATTTTGTTATCTATCAAAATCGCATGTTGAGTACGATCAAAAACAATTGGGTGTGGGTGGGGCAGCGCAGCAATCTGAAGGTCGTGGTTCGCTTCAACATTAAGGACAACGGAGAAATCGCCGGGCTCAAAATAGTGCAGCCGTCCGGCAACCCATCTTATGATGAGTCGGTGCTCCGAGCGGTCAATAAATCGAGTCCGCTGCCGGTGCCGCCCGACGCCGTGCGCAAAGACTTCTCGGAAATTGAAATAGCTTTTCGTCCGGAAGACTTAGGAGCGTAGCACGATGATCCTTAAGGTCGTTTTGATGGTTTTGTGCCTGGTCGGTTATCCGGCGTTTGCCGGGGCGCAGTTCAAAGGCGAAATTGTCGGTCAGGGTGGGCAGAAGTTTCCCATTGCCGTCTCGCCCCTCAAGAATTTGGGAACGGTTTCCGACGCGGCGAAGCTTTCCGAAGGAATTGCCGACACGATGGCGCAGGATCTCGATCTTTCCGGGTGGTTCAAGGTTTTGGACCGCTCGGCCTATATCGAGCATCCGCAAACGACGGGCATCACATTGGGATCGTTCGATTTTAAAAACTGGTCGACGATCGGCGCGGAAGGATTGGTCAAGGGCGGATTTTCCGTGCAAGGCGACGAGGTGACGGTGGAGTTGAGGCTGTTCGACGTTTATCAGAACAAGGAGCGAGTCGGTAAGCGCTACGCCGGGAAAATCAAGGACTATCGCCGAATCGCGCACAAGTTCGTCGATGAGATTATCAATCAGTTCACCGGCGTTCCGGGAATTTTCAATTCACGGATCGCCTACGTCTCCACCAGCGGCGGCCGCTTTAAGGAAATTCATGTTTCCCATCTGGACGGCAGCGAAAAATTTCAGCTCACCAACAACCGCACGATCAATCTTTCCCCCTCCTGGTCGCCCGACGGACGCGCCATTCTCTATTCGTCGTTCAAGGAGCGCGCGCAGACGCTGTTCCTTTTCGATCTTTACAGCGGCAAGGAGATTAAATTCTCGCCCCGCGCGGGACGATTGCTCGGCGGCAAGATCGCTCCCGACGGAAAGACCGTGGCCGCGACCCTGGAATCCGGCGGCAACAGCAACCTTTATTTGTTGGATTTAAACGGCAACGTCTTGCGTAAGCTCACCGAAGAGACGGGGATCGCGGTTTCGCCCTCTTGGTCGCCCGACGGCCAGCAGCTGGTTTATGTGTCGGACCGCAGTGGCTCGCCGCAAATTTACGTGCTCAATCTCGCGAGCGGAAAATCGCGCCGCTTGACTTACAGCGGCGGCTATAACACCTCGCCCGAGTGGTCCCCCAAGGGGGATATGATCGTATACACGGGGAGAGTCGGGAGTCGCTTCACCATCTTCTCGATCAACGCCGAAGGCGGCGAAGCGCGAAAACTGACCTCGGAGTCGTCGGACAGCGAAGATGCGACCTGGTCGCCGGACGGGAGGTTCATCGCGTTTTCCTCCAACCGCGGCGGAAGATATCAATTGTACATCATGCAGGCCGGCGGTGAGAATCAACGCCGATTGACAGGTTCGGGGGGGGATGATACAAAACCAAGCTGGTCCCCTCGTTTAGATTAGTTTTCTCAATTCATGCCGCCAAGTTTCAAATCATCGGAGTTCCCAACAGGGAGGAGGTCGTCATGGCTCAGTTAAAAGTTAGGGTCTGGGGGTCGGTCGCTCTTTTTATTTTTGCGGTGGCGGGGTGCGCCCCTTCAACCGCGTCGAAACCGGATACTGGGTCCGCTGCGGGGGCCGACGCATCCAAAAGCCAGGCAGGCGGGGTGCAAAGCGGCGCCACGCGGGAGGGGGCAACGACGCCGGGATCGCTCGATGCCTTGCAAAAAGGGCAGAGTGCGGCTGCCGGTCCGCTCAAGGATGTGTTCTTTGATTTCGACCGCTACGACTTGCAGGCGGCGGCCAGGGCGACGCTGAAAGAGAACGCCGACTGGCTGAAAAAAAATCCCTCCGCCAGGGTCGAGATCGAGGGCCATTGCGACGAGCGGGGAACAAACGAATATAACTTGGCGCTGGGCGCCAAACGGGCCCAAGCGGCGAAAGATTATTTAGCCACGCTCGGCATCGCCGGCAACCGGCTTTCCACGATCAGTTACGGCGAGGAAATTCCCGTTTGTAAACAGCAAAGCGAGGACTGCTGGCGGCAAAATCGCCGCGCTCGTTTCGTGGTCATTCCGAGTCGGCCCGCTTCCTAAAGTCGGGCGCAGCAAGCGCGTTTTTCCATGAAGAGGATAGCGGCATTTTGGGTCGTCCCTTTGGCTCTATGGCTGTCGGCCTGCGTTCAGCCTCAGCAGATCGAGTTGATTGAACGCGAGCAGCGGCGCATTCGCGGCGAGACGTCCGGCGCGCAATCCGAGATCGAATCGATCCGCGCCAGCCTCGCCGATACGCGGGCCAATCTTCAACAGCTGCAGCGGGAATTTAGCGCGGTCAAGGAACGCATCGAGGAAACCCGCTACCAAGTGGGACGGCAGATCGGCCAATCGAGCCGTGAAGGAGATCAACGCCTTAAAAACCTGGAGGGGCAGGTCGCCAAGCTGGATGAGGCGCTCAAGGCGCAAGAGTCGTTGCTGAAAGCGCGCGACGAGGAAATCAAACAGCTCCGCGATCTAGCGCAAACGGCGCAGAAAGCGTTGTCCGAGTCACCTTCCGCCGAGGCCCCACCCGAGTTTGTCGTCGGGGAAAGCGAGCAGATTAAGCGAAGTTATGAGACGGCCTGGCGGGCGTTGGAGAAAAAAGACTATAAGCTCGCCATCGAGCGCTTCAAAGAGTTTCTCAAGAAGTATGCTAAGAGCAAGCTCGCGGTCAACGCCCAATATTGGATCGGTGAATGCCACTATGCGCTTAGGGAGTTTGACAAGGCGATCATCGAATTTGACGCCGTGCGGCGAAAATATCCCCAGGGAGACAAGGTGCCTGCGGCTTTGTTGAAACAGGGCTACGCATTCGCGGAGTTGGGGGAAAAGGTGAATGCGCGGTTGATACTGCAGGAAGTGGCCGAGAAATATCCTCAATCGTCCGAGGCGGCTAAAGCCAAGCTCAAGTTAAAAGCTCTCGAATCATGACCGGGCCATCGCCCGCGTCTACGGATTCTGAAACGTTCCCGCCGATCCGTTAGCTCCGCGACGTGACGCCGTCCGCCGGCGGAGCGAATGCCATCGGCGCACCTATTCATGGAAATCATTCGCCACCTGGATGACCATTCCTTTACGTTGCGCGGGTCCGTTGCGACCTTGGGCAGCTTCGATGGCATCCATCTTGGCCATCAAGCGTTGGTTCGTAACGCGGTGGATGACGCCCGGCGGTTGGGCGCTCATTCCGTCGTTCTGACCTTCGAGCCTCACCCGCTCAAAGTTCTCGCGCCGGCGCGGGCGCCCAAGTTGTTGCTTGCGCACAAGGACAAGATGGAGCTGCTGCAATCTCTCGGCGTCGATATCGTGGTGATTCAAAAATTCGATGCCGCTTTCGCCAACTTATCGGCGCGCGATTTCGTCGCGCAGCTCCTGGTCGGGCGTCTCAGAGTTAAAAAGATCTGGGTGGGGCGTGATTTGCGCTTCGGCCAGGGGCGCAAGGGCAGCGCCGATGCTCTGGTCGGCTGGGGCTCTGAAAACGGCTTCGAGGTCGGCCTCGTCGAGCCGGTCCTGTTGGGCGGCGTCCGAGTAAGCAGCACCCGCGTGCGGCAACTGGTCGAAGAAGGGCGGGTCGACGAAGCGGCGCTCATGTTGGGCCGGCACCATTTCGTTTCCGGCAGGGTCGTGACCGGTCACCGGCGGGGCCGGGAACTCGGTTTTCCCACCGCCAACATTTCCAGCCGCACCGAAGTGCTGCCGCCGGATGGCGTCTATGCGACCCTGTTCCAGTGGCGCGGCAAAACTTTGCTCAGCGCCAGCAGCATCGGCAGCAATCCGACCTTTGGCGATGGGCCGAGAACCGTCGAGAGTTTTGTCCTCGACTTCGACGGCGATCTTTACGGCGAGCCGGTGAAACTCCATTTCGTCGAGCGCCTCCGCGCGGAAAAAAAATTCGCCGCCGTCGATGAGCTGGTGGCGCAAATGGGCGAGGACGTGGCGCAAGCGCGGGCGATCTTTGATCGGCGGAGATTGAGCGCCGGCAGCGGAGGCTAAGGCAGTATGACCGCAACGATGGAAGAGGTCGTGATCGATGCGCGCGCCGCGGGGATGCGTTTGGATTTGTTTCTGGCGCGCCATTGGGGTCCTCAGCTCGTCTCCGGCGGGCCGAGCCGCGCCGAAATTCAGCGCTTGATCACCGCCGGCGGAGTAACCCTCAACGGTCGCAAGGCGAAGGCGAGCGCGCGCTTGCGTTTCAACGACCAGGTGCGGGTGGAAAATTTGCCTGCGCGGGAAAGCTCATTAGAGCCGGAAGCGCTGCCGTTGGAAATCCTGTTCGAAGATGCTGACTGCCTGGTGATCAACAAGGCGCCGGGAATCACGGTCCATCCGGCCGCAGGAAGGAATACCGGGACTCTGGTCAACGCCCTCTTGCACCACTGCCCCAGCCTCGAAGGGATCGGCGGTGAACGCCGTCCCGGCATCGTGCATCGACTAGATAAGGATACTTCGGGGGTAATGATCGTAGCGAAGAATGCATTGGCGCACCAGCGTCTCGCGGCCCAGTTCAAGGAACGAAGCGTTCGCAAGGAATATCTTGCCCTGGTCTGGGGAAAAATGAAGTCCGCCGCAGGCGTGATCGACCGGCCTATCGGCCGGCACCGCTCCGATCGCAAGCGCATGTCCAGCCTGCGCTTTGCGGCCGGATCGCGCGACGCCGTTACCGAGTGGCGCGTCGAGGAAATTTTCCCCTTGATTGACGGCGGCCGGGAACCGCGTTGGACGAGTTTGTTGAGGCTCAGGCCGCGCACCGGGCGAACCCATCAAATCCGCGTTCATCTCGCGGATCTCGGCCATCCCGTGGTGGGGGATCGGGTTTACGGTCATAAAAAAAAGCTGGCGGCGCAAAAAACAATAACCCCCACCAGCGCGGATAGTTTTCCGCGTCAGGCCTTGCACGCGGAGAAGCTTGGGCTTCGCCATCCCCGCAGCGGAGAGTCGATGGAATTTCGTGCGCCGCTGCCCGAAGATATCCGCGACCTGTTGGGGAAACTGCGTGGGCTAAGGCCGGCTTAAAAGATGGTTTGAAATCTCAGAGGGGTTGACAAGATGGGGATTGTTGCATAGTATATTGTTCAAAGAGTTGCGATTTCATTAACCGCATTGAATCGATCCCCACGCTAACAAAATTCGCTCTGTATCGTCCGTTCCTAATTTGAACTGGTTTTCGATAACGAGAGTCCTATCTGTATCGCCAAGCTGATCGCGTTGAAATGTCTGACGTGCAAATTGATTCCGCCGTCGTGCCGGGCCGCTCCATGTTAATGGGACGGCCCATTGCGGTCGGCGGCTTCCGTTACCGCGCTGCGATCGCTCGCTTTGAAAATGTTTAGGTAATTTCCGTAAGGTCGTGAAAGGAGAGTCATAGTCTATGGTCCGTGGGAGAACTCGAGCCGCCGAATCGGAGGCCGTCGAAGAGAACGGGTTGAATCTCAAAGAGCTGAAAGAAAAAAAGATCGGAGACCTGGCTCTGATCGGCAAAAATTTCAATATCGAGGGCGCGGCCAATATGCGCAAGCAGGAGCTGATTTTCGCGATCCTGCAAGCGCAGACGGAGCAGAATGGCCACATTTACGGCGAAGGGGTTCTGGAAACCCTCCCGGATGGGTTCGGCTTTCTCAGGGCGCCGGATTACAATTACCTGCCCGGTCCCGACGATATCTACGTTTCCCCCAGCCAGATCCGGCGCTTCAACCTGCGCACCGGGGACATCATCTCGGGTCATATCCGCCCCCCCAAGGAAGGCGAGCGCTACTTCGCGCTGCTCAAGGTCGAATCGATCAATTACGAAGACCCCGAACGGGCGAGAGACAAAATCCTTTTTGACAATCTGACTCCCCTTTATCCCAACGAACGGCTCCGCTTGGAGTTTCAACCCGACGACTACACGACTCGAATCGTTGACCTGTTGACGCCCATCGGCAAGGGCCAGCGCGGTCTGATCGTCGCCGCGCCCCGCACCGGCAAAACGATGATGCTCCAGCATATCGCCAAGGCGATCGCGCAGAATCATAAAGAAGTGAATCTCATCGTCCTGTTGATCGACGAGCGGCCGGAAGAAGTGACCGATATGCAGCGCTCGGTGGACGGCGAGGTCGTCAGCTCGACCTTCGATGAGCCCGCGACGCGGCATGTTCAGGTCGCCGAAATGGTCATCGAAAAGGCGAAGCGCCTGGTCGAGCACGGCAAGGACGTCGTCATCCTGCTTGACAGCATCACGCGGCTGGCGCGGGCCTACAATACGGTGGTGCCGCCCAGCGGCAAGATTCTCTCGGGCGGCGTGGATTCCAACGCGCTCCATAAACCGAAAAAGTTCTTCGGCGCGGCGAGAAACATCGAGGATGGAGGCAGCCTGACCATTATCGCCACTGCGTTGATCGACACCGGCAGCCGCATGGACGAGGTCATTTTCGAAGAATTTAAAGGCACCGGCAACATGGAGGTGCATCTCGACCGCCGCTTGATGGATAAGCGGGTTTTCCCGGCCATCGATATCAACAAGTCCGGGACCAGAAAAGAAGAGTTGTTGATCGCTAGGGAAGATCTCAATCGTATCTGGATTTTACGCAAGGTCTTGGCGCAACTCAGCGTCGTCGAATCGATGGAATTTTTGCTCGATAAAATGCGCGGCTCGAAGAGCAACAAAGAGTTTCTTGATTCCATGAACCAATAATTCCCGCGGCGCTTTCCGTCTGCCTTGCGCGAAGCGTAAAACTTTGTTAGAAGCGCAAGGTTATCAAGCAGCTTAAGACCTATACGGACCGTTACCCGCCGGTGCCCGGCGAATGCCGGATTGTCGGCGGTTTTCTGTTGTAATTTCACACCCTTTCCGATCCCTTCCGCGGTGTCCACGCGGATCCGGGAGGGAAGAGACGAGAGGGGAGGATCAAACCGGAGGAGAAAATTTATGGCGGATATTTCAATGAAGCAACTGCTCGAGGCGGGAGTTCATTTCGGGCACCAAACCAGCCGCTGGAATCCAAAGATGAAGCCCTATATCTTCGGCGCCCGCAACGGAATCCACATCATCGATCTGCAGCAAACCGTTTCAATGTTCAAGGATCTCGAAACCGTGGTGCGCGACTTGGCCGCGTCGGGGGGGCAGGTTCTGTTTGTCGGAACCAAAAAGCAGGCTCAAGACGCGGTGAGAGAGGAGGCGGAACGGTGCGGCATGTTCCACGTGCACAACCGTTGGCTGGGCGGAACCCTCACCAATTTCTCCACCATTCGGCAAAGCATTGACCGATTGAGAAGACTGGAAGAAATGGAAAACGATCCTAAGATCGTCGCCGCCTTGACGAAAAAAGAAATGCTCGGGCTGAAGCGGGAAAAAGATAAACTTGAACAGTCGTTGGGCGGTATCAAGGGCATGCGCAAGCTGCCGGACGCGGTTTTCGTGATCGATCCCAAACAAGAGGAAATCGCAGTCAAGGAAGCGCGCAAGCTCGGCATTCCGGTCATTGCCGTGATCGATACCAATTGTGATCCCGATATGATCGACTATAAAGTGCCGGGCAATGACGACGCGATCCGCGCGATCAGGCTTTTTTGCGCGGCCATTGCCGAGGCGGTGATCGCCGGCAAGACGATGTATGAGCAATCGCAGGTGAAAGGCAAGGGGGACGAAAAGAGCGCGCCGGAACCGGCGCTGGCGGAGAGTTTCGCGGCGGGGGGAGTTTAAGTCCGATGGAAGTCAACGCAACCACAGTCAAAGAGCTCCGAGAAAAAACCGGCGCCGGCATGATGGATTGTAAAAAAGCCCTCGCCGAGACCGGCGGCAGCCTGGAGAAAGCCGTCGATTATCTGCGGCAGAAAGGGTTGGCGGCAGCGGCCAAGAAAGCGGACCGGGTCGCCACCGATGGCGCGGTGGGCGCCTATGTGCATCCCGGCGGCAAAATTGGGGTTTTGGTGGAGCTCAATTGCGAGACTGATTTTGTCGCCCGGACGAACGAGTTTCAGGCGCTGCTAAAAGACATCGCCATGCAGGTGGCCGCGGCCAATCCGCGCTTCGTCCGCCGCGAGGAAGTGTCCGTCGAGGAATTGGAGAAAGAGCGGTTGATCTATCGCCAGCAAGCGTTGGAGTCGGGCAAGCCGGAAAAGGTCGTCGACAAAATTGTCGAAGGGAAAATGGAGCGCTTTTACTCGGAGGCTTGTCTTTTGGAGCAAGCCTTTATCAAAGACCCGGATAAAAAGGTTTCGGATATCGTCAACGAGGCGATTGTCCGGCTCGGCGAGAAGATCCAGCTAAGAAGATTCGCCCGCTTTCATCTCGGCGAGGGAGTGGTAAAGTAATCGGCGTCCGCCGCGCGTAAAATTCAAATGGCCAGCGGGAGCCTCAAATATAAGCGCATCATTCTCAAGGTGACCGGCGAAGTGTTCGCCGGCGCGGGCAATTTCGGGATCGACGGCAAAACCATCAAGGCTTTCGCCCAGGAGTTAAAAGAAGTCAAAGAGATGGGCTGCGAGCTGGCGCTGGTGATCGGCGGCGGCAATATCTTCCGCGGCGCGGTGGCCAGCGAGATCGGCATGGATCGGGCCAGCGCGGATACCATGGGAATGTTGGCGACGGTGATCAACAGCCTGGCGTTGCAGGACGCCCTGGAAAAATTGGGCGTATCGACGCGTGTTCTGTCCGCCATTGAAATGCGCCAGGTGGCGGAACCCTACATCAGACGGCGCGCCACGCGCCACTTGGAAAAAGGGCGGGTGGTGATTTTCGCCGGCGGCACGGGCAATCCTTATTTTACCACCGATACCACGGCCAGTCTCCGGGCGATGGAAGTGGGCGCCGAAGTGATCCTCAAGGCGACCAAGGTCGAGGGGGTTTATGACGCCGATCCATTTTGCCATGAGGGGGCGAAGAAGTTCGAGGAGCTGACCTACATCGAGGTGTTAAACCGAGGGCTCAAGGTCATGGACTCCACGGCCATTTCGCTCTGCATGGACAACCAGGTGCCGATCATTGTTTTCAATATCATGGAGAAGGGCAACATCAAGCGGGTGGTTTTGGGAGAACCGATCGGCACTTTAGTCAGCGGAGGAAAACGATGAATGAGGCGATTTTCGCTCAGCTGCAAAAAGAAATGGATCACTCCATCGGCGCCTTGCGCAAGGATCTCGCCAAGCTGCGCACCGGCCGTGCCTCCACGGCGTTGCTTGAGCATATCGTGGTCGAATATTACGGCGCCACGACTCCTTTGAATCAATTGGCGACCCTGGGCGCGCCGGAGCCGCGTTTGCTGGTGATCCAGCCCTATGACCGCAGCGCTCTGGGGGATATCGAGAAAGCGATTCTCAAGTCCGATCTGGGCCTGACGCCGGCCAACGATGGCAAAATCATCCGCGTGCCGCTGCCGCAGCTTACCGAGGAGCGGCGCAAGGAACTGGTGAAGCACGTTAGGAAAATCGCCGAGGAATTCCGCGTTTCGGTGCGCAATCACCGCCGGGTCGCCGTCGAGCAGATCAAGGACGCGGAAAAGAAAAAAGCGATCACTGCGGACGATGCCAAGCACAGCCAGGAGCGAGTGCAAAAAATCACCGACGAGTTCATCGGCCGAATCGACAAAATCGTCAAAGCCAAAGAAGATGAGGTGCTGGAGGTTTAGTCCGCCTCGTCTCGGCTCCTGCCTTTCGCCGCCCGCTCGGCATGGCGGCGCCGTTAGCATGAAGCAACCGCCCGGCCGCTTAATTCGCTATTAGATTCCGCACGCGCAGGTAACGATGAAGTTCAACGGATTGGACAAAGATCGCTTGCCGCGGCATGTCGCGATCATCATGGACGGCAACGGCCGATGGGCCAAGCAGAGGGGCAAGAGTCGCATCGAAGGCCACCGTCGCGGCAAGACCTCGGTGCGGGTGATCGTGGAACTCAGCCGCAAAATCGGCATCCGCTTTCTCTCCTTGTACGCTTTCTCCACCGAGAACTGGTTGCGCCCCGAATCCGAAGTGCATGCCCTGATGGGGCTTCTGGAGCATTATCTCGTCGCCGAACAGGCCAAGATGATGCGCTACGGCATCCGGCTGCTCGCGGTCGGCGACCGCAGCCGTCTGCCGGAGAGCGTGCGGCGTACTCTGGAGCAGGTGATCGACGCGACCCGCGACAACGAGCGCATGACGGTCGTGCTGGCGCTGAGCTACAGCGGGCGGGATGAAATCGTCAGAATGGCGCAGAAGCTCGCCCGCGCGGCGCGGGATATGCGGCTGGATCCCGAAGCGATTGATGAGCGAATGATCTCCGCGCAAACGGATACGCCTGAAGTCCCCGATCCCGATTTGCTGATCCGGACCAGCGGGGAGATGCGCCTCAGCAATTTCTACCTTTGGCAGATCGCCTACAGCGAGCTTTACATCACGCCTACCCTGTGGCCGGATTTTCGCGAACAGGAATATCTCCAGGCGCTCAGCGATTTTCAAAGACGGCGCAGAAGATTCGGCAGGACGGATGAACAACTGACCGATCAAGCGCCGTCGGCGATGGAGGCCGGTGGAAGTAAATCTTAAGGCACGGCTGGGCACCGCCCTGATCGTCCTGCCGCTTGTGCTTTTGCTGGTCGGGAGGGGATCTGCGCGGCTGTTCGCCGCGCTGCTGTTCCTGCTCACTCTCGCCGCGTTGCGCGAGTATTTTCTCATGGTCTTTCCCGGCCGCCGCCGGGAACAGTTGATCGGCATATTTTTCGGCGGCTTGGTCTCGCTGGCGATTTTCGCGCCGGGCTGGTTCGAGGCCGGCGCGGCGTTGAGCCTCGCTCTGGTCGTCTGTTTTTCGCTCTCCATGTTTACGGCCGGGCCTCTGGAGGAAAAGTTCATTCGCCTGGGTTGGACCCTGGTGGGGGGACTTTATCTGGGCTTGCTCTTGCCCCATTGGGTGCTGCTGTTCCGCCTGCCTGAGGGACGGGCTTGGGTCTTGTTTGTGCTCCTGGTGATCGTGAGCGGCGATTCGCTTGCCTATTTCGCCGGCCGGCGCTTTGGCGGGAAAAAACTGGCGCCGGAAATCAGTCCGGGAAAAACCGTCGCCGGGGCGTGGGGCTATATGATTGGGGGTCTGCTCGCCGGTTTGCTGCTCGCCGGTGTTTTGCTGCCGCAGTTGCCCCGGCTCGAAGCGGCGGCGTTGGCGCTTTGCTTGAGCGCGCTCGGACAAGTCGGAGACCTTTTTGAATCTTGGATCAAAAGAGTATTCGCGGTGAAAGACTCGGGCAATTTGTTTCCCGGTCACGGCGGGCTGTTGGACCGGTTGGACAGCTTGATTTTCCCAGCGGTTTTCACGGCCGTTTATCTCAAGGTGTTCCATCCATGAAGTCGATTGCGCTGCTTGGTTCGACCGGCTCCATCGGCGTCAGCACCTTGGCGCTGGTGCGCCGCTTCCCCGAGCGGTTTAAGATTTACGGCATGGTGGCCGGGCGCAACTTAAAGCTCCTCGCCGCCCAGGTCGAGGAGTTTTCGCCCCGCTGCGTGGCGATCCAAAACGAGGAAGATGTGCCGCAGTTGCGCAAGCTTCTCGGTTCTCGCCGGGTGGAAATTCTAGCCGGCGAGAAAGGCGCGATCGCGGTGGCCACGGCCGGCGAAGTCGAGGTCGTGCTGGCCGCCATCGTCGGCGGCGCCGGTTTGATGCCGGCGCTGATGGCGGTGCGTGCTGGCAAGGAGATCGCGCTGGCCAACAAAGAGGCGTTGGTCATGGCGGGCGAGATTTTCCTCGCCGCAGCCAAACAAAAGGGCGTCCGCCTGATGCCGGTGGACAGCGAGCATAGCGCGATCTTTCAATGTCTACAGGGCAATCGGCGCGACGAGGTCGACAAGCTGATCTTGACCGCTTCGGGCGGGCCCTTCCTGCGCACGCCGCTTAACCGCTTGGCCAAAGTCACCGTCCGGCAAGCGCTCAAGCATCCCAATTGGAAAATGGGACGGAAGATTACCATCGATTCGGCGACGATGATGAACAAGGGGCTGGAGGTGGTGGAAGCGCGCTGGGAGTTCGATATGGAGCCGGCGCGCATCGATGTGGTAATTCATCCTCAGAGCGTGGTCCACTCGATGGTGCGCTACCAGGATGGTTCGATCATCGCCCAGCTCGGCGTTCCCGACATGCGCATCCCGATCGCCTATGCGCTCGCCTTTCCGCATCGCCTCAAAGGCGACTGGAAGGCTCTGGAAGTCACCCGGCAAAACGAGTTAAACTTTCTTCCCGTAGAGAAGCGCAGATACCCGGCGCTCAAGCTGGCCTACGATGCGCTGGCGGAAGGCGGCACGATGCCCGCCGTGTTGAACGCGGCCAATGAGGTGGCGGTGGCCGCTTTTCTGGAGGGCCGGATCGGCTTTCGCGAAATCCACCGGGTCATCGCTGATACTATGCAGGGACATGAGAGACGGCACGTCAGGGAAGTCGAGGAAATATTGGCGATCGATCGCTGGGCCAGGGAACGGGCCTCCGCGCTTATCGACGCTAGCCGAAGGAGATAACGAATGGAAAATTTGATCTACTCGATTGGCGCCGCGCTCATTGGGCTCGGTCTACTGATCGTGATTCATGAATGCGGCCATTTTTTAGTCGCGAAATTGTCCGGGGTCGGGGTGCTGACGTTTTCCGTCGGTTTCGGGCCCAAAATCTGGGTGCGAAAAAAGGGCGAAACCGAATATGCCTTGAGCGCTTTCCCCCTGGGCGGCTACGTCAAGATGGTGGGGGAAGACCCCGAAGAGCAGGTCGAGCAGCATGATCTCGAACGCTCCTTCGCCCACAAAGGATTGCTGAAGCGGATCGCCATCGTGGCCGCCGGGCCGGGTTTTAACCTGCTGCTCGCCGTTTTTTTGTTGCTGGTGGTTTATCTCTTTTATGGGGTGCCGGTTTTGTCCACGCAGGTGGGCGGCATCGAGAGCGGCTCGCCCGCGGAGCGGGCGGGCATTCGCAAGGGCGACCGGATTGTCGCGATCAACGGCCGGGCGGTCGGCGAATGGGACGAGCTTGCCAAGGCGATCAAGGAAAGCGATGGCTCGCCGTTGAATATCCAGATTCAAAGGGAGAGCCAGCAGTTGGCTCTGACGGCGCAGCCGGTCAAGAAAACCGGCCAAAATATTTTCGGGGAGAAAATCGAGACTTGGGTGATCGGGATCGGCAGCCAAGTCTCGATCGAGAAGGGAAATCCAAGCCGGGCGTTGATACGAGCTTTCCAGCAGACCTATGAATACGCGAAATTGACGCTCTTGGCGCTCTACAAGATGATCAACGGCGATGTGTCGCCGCGCAATCTCGGCGGTCCGATCCTGATCGCGCAGATGGCGGGCCAGCAGGCGCAGGAGGGATTGGGCAGTTTTCTCGCCTTCGTGGCGATCTTGAGCATCAATCTCGGCGTGCTGAATCTTCTGCCTGTCCCCGTGCTCGACGGCGGCCACCTGCTGTTTTTTCTGATCGAGGCGGTCATCGGACGACCGGTCGCGGTCAAGCATCGTGAGCGGGCACAACAAGTCGGCATGGTCCTTTTGATGGCGCTGATGGTTTATGCCTTCTACAACGATATCGCCCGCTTCTTTGAGAAGCAGGTGGGGGGATGAGGGTTGTCGGGATTGACAGCTCAGGCGCCACCGCCAGCGTCGCGTTAATCGAAGATGGGCAACTGATCGCGGAACGAATCCATCCAGATTCCGAGACCGTCCGGCATGCGGGTCCAGCCGGAGTCAAATCGAACCACGCGGAAGTTTTATTGCCGCTGATCGAAGCCGTGCTGACGGAGGCGCGGCTTACTTTTACCGAGCTTTCGGGACTCGCGCTGACTATCGGCCCCGGTTCCTTTACCGGGCTGCGCATCGGGCTGAGCACGGTCAAAGGTCTCGCCTACGGCTGGGATATTCCGGTCGCCGGCTTCTCGACCCTGCTTGCCCATGCGGCGCGTGTCGGCGATTTCGATGGGGTGATCTGTTCCTGTCTCGACGCGCGCAAGAACGAACTCTATGCGGCGCTGTTTCGCAAAACGGACCATGGGTTAACGCGATTGACGGAAGATTTCCTCGCTCCCGTCGAGGAATCGATCGCGCGCATTCGATCCCTGGGTGGGGAGGCACCCTGTCTCTTCGTTGGTGACGCCACTCAGCACTATGAAAAGCAATTGCTGGATGGGTTCGGCAGGGGAGCCAGGCTGGCCAGGGCGGACTTGGTATCGTCGTGCGCCGCCGCCGTCGCCCGTCTCGGCATGGCGCGTCTAGGCAATTCCGAAAGCGACGATCCGGGCAAATTGGCGCCGCTTTATTTGCGTCCATCGGAGGCCGAAGTGAAAAGCGGCAACCGATTCTAAGTCGCTGATAATGTTTGGGGAAAGCTACGTTGACAAAAATATAACCGTACGATAAATTGACCTCCATGCAAAACTATTTCTAAGACAAAAGGAGGCGTCCGATGGAAAATAGAGATGAACAAGTGATTGTCTCCCTATTGGATAAAGATCCGGAGTTGAGAAAATACTACGAGGAGCATCAGGAGCTGGAAAAAAAACTTTCGGCTTTTCAACACAAACATCTATTGGCGCCCGAAGAAGAAGTCGAGATGAAACGAATTCAAAAACTCAAGCTCATCGGTAAAGACAAAATCATGGAATTAATCAAAAGACACAAGCGAGAGGGTGTGTAGTTAGGAAGCGGCAATGAAGAAAACCGGGGCCGAAATTTTCTGTGAATCCCTGAGGCGTGAAGGGGTTAAAACCGTATTCGGGCTGCCCGGCGGCGTGGTGCTGAAAATTTTCGACGTGCTGTGCCAGCAGAAGGATATCGAGTTTGTTTTGACTCGTCACGAGCAGGGAGCGGCCCACATGGCCGAAGGTTATGCTAAGGCCACGGGAAAGGCCGGCGTCTTGCTGGTGACCTCCGGGCCGGGAATGACCAATATCGTGACCGGACTCGCCGATGCGTACATGGATTCGGTTCCCCTGGTCGCCTTCACCGGCCAGGTATCGACGGATCTCATCGGCAACGACGCGTTCCAGGAAGCGGACAACGTCGGTATCAGCCGGCCCTGCACCAAGCATAATGTGCTGGTCAAAGACGTTAATGATTTGGCGCAGACGATCAAAGAAGCCTTCTACATCGCTACCAGCGGCAGGCCGGGGCCGGTTTTGGTGGATATTCCGAAGGATGTCAGCATCGCCAAGACCGAATTTAAGTACCCGGATAAAGTCAGCTTGCGCGGCTACAATCCGACCATCGGCGGCAACAAAAATCAGATTAATCAGGCCGCCGAGGAGATCATGAAGGCGAAAAAGCCGATGATCTACGTCGGCGGCGGCGCGGTGTTCTCGGATGCCGCGGCGGAAGTTCGCCAATTAGCCGAGATTACCCAGATCCCCGTGACCATGACGTTGATGGGCTTGGGCAGCTTCCCTGGGACCCATCCGCTTTCCCTCGGCATGCTCGGGATGCACGGCGCTTATTGGACCAATATGGCGATGCACTACTGCGATTTGTTGATCGCGGTGGGGGCGCGATTCGACGACCGCGTCACCGGTAAACTTTCGGAATTCTGTCCCGAAGCGCGAGTGGTGCACATCGATATCGATCCGACCTCGATTAAAAAGACCTTCCACGCTCATATCCCGATCGTCGGCGACGTGAAAACCGTGGTCGGCGAGATAAATGCAATACTGCGTTCCAAAGATGGCAATCAGGCTGAGATAAAGGCGCTCAGAGCGCCCTGGCTCAAGCAGATCGGCGAATGGAAAAAGGCCCATCCGTTGAGCTACAAGCAGGACGACAAGATCACCAAACCGCAATACGTGATCGAAAAACTGTACGAGTTGACCAAGCATGAGGCGATCGTCGCCACCGATGTCGGGCAACATCAAATGTTTGCCGCCCAATACTTTAGAGGCAACAAGCCGCGCACCTGGTTGACCTCCGGCGGGCTCGGCACCATGGGCTTTGGTTTTCCTGCGGCGATCGGCGCCCAATTTGCGTTCCCGGATCGGCTGGTGCTGTGCATCACCAGCGAAGGCAGCTTCCAGATGAATCTTCAGGAACTGGTCGTCGCCGCAGAGCATAAGTTGCCGGTGAAGATCGTGTTGCTGAACAACGGCGTTCACGGCATGGTGCGCCAATGGCAGGATCTATTTTACGAAGGGCGCTATTCCGCGAGCGTCTTGGGCAAGCTGCCCGACTTTGTGAAGCTGGCGGATGCCTACGGTATTCTCGGGTTGCGCGCGGTCAAGCCCGATGAGGTGGAGGCCGTGCTCAAGGAAGGCCTTAAACATAAGGGCCCGGTGCTGATGGACATCCATACCGATCCCTTCGAAAACTGTTATCCGATGATTCCCGCCGGCGGCGCGCAGCACGAGATGATGCTTGAGGATCCTCCCGAGTTGAAACTCGCAAGAAAAGGCGGAGCCTACAAGAGAAAGGCGGATGAGGGTGAGGGCGTTCTACCTGCCTGATCGCAGCAACGAATGGAACACATCATCTCGGTTCTGGTAGAAAACAAATTTGGCGTGCTTGCCAGAGTCGCCGGCCTTTTCAGCGCCCGCGGTTATAATATCGAAAGTCTTTCCGTCGCGGCCACTTTGGACCCCACGACCTCGATGATTACGATCGTCACCGTCGGCGACGACCGCATCATTGAGCAAATCATGAAGCAGCTCAATAAGGTCGTGGAGGTTCTCAAGGTCGTGGACCTGACCGAAACCCGCTTCCTGGATCGGGAAACGGCGCTCATCAAGGTGCACACCAAACCCGAACACCGCGATGAGGCGATCCGCATCGCCGATATTTTTCGCGCCAAAATCGTCGACTCCTCGTCGACCACTTACACCGTCGAAATCACCGGCGACGTCGATAAAGTCGAGGCATTGATCAGTCTGCTGAAGCCCCTCGGCATCAAAGAGCTGATCCGCACCGGCCGCATCGCCATCGCCCGCGAAACCACCCGCACCGCCTCGCCGCGGCGCGAGCCGGCGCTGTTAAAGAACTAAATTATCCGCGATCTTTCACATCCATCGGCTTTTCCGTTCCCGCTTCGGATTCCGAATCGTTAACGTTTTAGGTAGGGGCACCCCAATATTGCCGCTGGCGCATAGACACGCGGAAGGACGAGAGTGGAAATTCGGAGAAAGGACTCGGTTCGCCGCCGCTCTTCAGTAAAGGCCGTGGCGCTGACTTACTGGGTTCGCTGACGCGGCTCAGCCTTCAAGTCGATATGTTTGGCCGATGGGCGGTAGACGCACCACGGATCGCTTTCTAGATAGTCGCCGGTGAGCGCGTAGGCGCGCGAGCGGGAGCCGCCGCAGATAATATTGAACTCACAAATCCCGCAGACCCCCTTAAACTCAGATGGGCGGCGCAACTGCTTGAACGGTTCGGAGTCCTGATACATCGACGCCAGGCTGCGCTGGCGAATGTTTCCCGCGTTGACCGGCAAGAAGCCGCTCGGATAGACATCTCCTGTGTGAGAAATGAAGGCAAAGCCGTTGCCGGAATTGACGCCGCGCGTGGCCAGGCCGATGCTATGGCCCGGCCCTTCCGTGCGCATGAGTTGGTCCGGCAGATCATGAACGGGGCCATGCGGCCGCCGTCCGTCATGTTTTTCAGCCATCTCGCATTGCGCGACATATCGGCGGTAGTGCGGCGCTTCGGTCACCTTGACCAGAAAACGCGAGTTTTTTTGCACCCGGTAGAGCACCGCAAAGATCTCCTCGCACTGGGCGGCGGTCAGGCCGCCGAGGTCAATGCCGCGTCCCATCGGCACGAGAAAGAAAACTTCCCAAAAGACGATCCCGAGGCGTTGGATCAACTCGACCATTTCCTCCAGATAGGGTGCCGAGCGGCCGCATAGGGTGGTGTTGATTTGCACCGGTATGTGATGTTTGTGGGCCCACTCGATGGCCTGCATGCTTTTGGCGAAGGCGCCGGGGACGCCGCGGAAATCGTCGTGCAGCTCGGCGCGCGGGAAATCAACGCTCTGGGCCATCTGGCTTAAGCCGGATTCCTTGAGCCGGCGTACGACATCCTCGGTCAATAGCGGGGTGGCCGCCGGAATGGTGGCCATGCGCATCTTGAGATCGGTGCCGAAGCGGATCAGGTGAAAGAGATCCTTGCGTTTAAGTGGGTCGCCGCCGCTGAGAATGAAAATCGGCGTGCCCAAGTCGGCTGCCTGGCGCAGCAGGTCTTCCCCCTCGGCGGTTGTCAGCTCGCCGGGATGGTGGTCGGGCTGAGCGGCCGCGCGGCAGTGACGGCAGGTCAAGTCGCATGCCTGGGTCGTCTCCCATATGAGCACAAAAGGCGTTCTGTCGTAATCGATCCGCGGCATTGATTTCATTAACGTTCATCTCCTTTGATTTTCCCTGTCGCGGCGGCCGGTGATAATCGAGATCGAACCAAGTCTAAAAGAATATCTTTCTATCTCTGGCTGCTCTTAGATGAAAGTTACTCTGTTCTCTGTCGGAAGGCAAAGCGCAGATCGGAGCGTTGGCTGTGCTTCGGCGCGTCCGGTTCTCTATCCCCATACCCGCTTAAAGGCCTTGATCCATGGCTGAAAGGCGAACAAGGTGGCGATTTCGTTTATCGTAACTTCATCAATCGGTGTCGGCGTGAATCGGATGGGACCCCTGTCAAATGAAAGCAGCACGGCTGCGCCTTCGCCGGGGTTGCCGCACCTTTCCGGGCTTTCGCTCGGCAGTCCATAGTGGTGCGATAGTCATTGTCTTTCGGATAGTTGCCGTTGACTTATCGAGGCCATCCCGGCATATTGTAGTCGGCTTTAAGAGGAGAACGTAGATGCAAGTCTATTATGATCGTGACGCCGATTTGAGCGTCTTTAACGGAAAACGGGTCGCCGTGCTTGGTTATGGCAGTCAGGGGCATGCTCACGCGAACAATCTGCGCGACTCCGGGATCGACGTGGTCGTCGGATTACGTCCCAGCAGCAGCTCTTGGCCCAAAGCCGAAAATGCCGGGCTCAAAGTCGCTGAAACGGCGGATGCGGTGGCGTCGGCCGATATCGTTATGATTCTATTGCCGGACGAATTGCAGGGAGAGGCCTACGAGAAGGAAATCAAGCCGGGGCTTAAGGACGGTAATTACCTCGCTTTCGGCCACGGTTTTAACATTCATTTCAAAAGAATCGTACCGCCGGCCGGCGTCAACGTCTTCATGGTGGCGCCCAAGGGGCCGGGTCATCTGGTGCGCAGCGAATATCAGAAGGGGCGCGGCGTTCCCTGTTTGCTGGCGATTCATCAAGATCCGTCGAAGAATACGAAAAAGATCGGCTTGGCTTACGCCAGCGCCATCGGCGGTGCTCGGGCCGCGGTCATCGAAACGACCTTCAAGGATGAGACCGAGACCGACCTGTTTGGCGAACAATCGGTCTTGTGCGGTGGCCTGACCGCATTGATCCAAGCCGGCTACGAAACCCTGGTCAACGCCGGCTATCCCCCGGAAATGGCTTATTTCGAATGCGTCCATGAGGTTAAGCTGATCGTCGATTTGATCTACGAAGGCGGCCTGACCAACATGCGCTACTCGATCAGCAATACCGCCGAGTACGGCGACTTGACCCGCGGCAGGCGGGTGATCGGACCCGAAGTGCGGCAAGCGATGCAGACGATTTTAAAAGATATCCAGTCCGGCAAGTTCGCCGAAGAGTGGATCAATGAATACAAATGCGGCATGCCCCATTTCACCGAACTGCGCAAGGAGGCGGCCAATCATCCGCTCGAGAAGGTCGGCGCGGGACTGCGCGCTATGATGCCGTGGTTGGCGCAAAACCGCCTCGTCGATAAGAGCAAAAACTAAACCGACGGAACGCCGGGAAGAGAGGGTTGATCGTTTCCATGAAATTTGCGCGGGAGGGCTTCCCGCTGATCTTGAGCGCGGCGGTTTTGGCGCTGCTGGCGTTCGTCGCGAGTTGGTTTTTGATCGGCATCGTTCTCAGTCTCCTGGCGTTTGCGATCGCCGGCTTCTTTCGTGATCCGGAGCGCGTGATTCCCGAGGGTGAGGGTTTGATCGTCGCTCCGGCCGACGGCAAAATCGTGAGCGTTGCCGGTGTAGAGCGCGACGCCCGCTTCGCCACCGCGGCGACGCGCATCAGCATTTTTCTTTCGCCCCTCGACGTGCACATCAATCGGATGCCGGTGGCGGGACGGATTGCCGAGGTCGAGTACCGGCCGGGCAAGTTCCTCGCGGCGTACAAAGAGGAGTCATCCCGGCAAAACGAACAAAACGCCTTGGGCATCGTCGATGTGCTGGGAAGAAAAATCGGCGTAGTGCAAATCGCCGGTGTGCTGGCGCGCCGGATTGTTTGTCGAGTGAAACTGGGCGATAATGTAGCTCGCGGCGAGCGTTTTGGGCTTATCATGTTCGGATCGAGAACCGATCTTTATTTGCCAGCGGGCTGCCGGGTGGAGGCGGTCGAGGGACAAAGGGTTAAGGGCGGTGAGACGATTATCGGGAGGTTCGTATGAGCGCGATGCATCTTCAAGAACCTGAACAGTTCCCGGAAAGCGGCAAGGTCCGGCTTTTGCGCCAACAGGTGCGCCCGCGGGTGTCGTTTCGCAGCCGCGTTCCCGCCGAAAAACTCCGCAAGGGGATATATCTCATTCCCAGCCTGTTCACGGCAGGCAATATCATGTGCGGCTTTTTTTCCGTCCTTTCGACCTTCAACGGCGAGTACGTTCAAGCGGCGCTGTTTATCATTTTCGCCAATATCCTCGACGGCGTGGACGGCTACGCCGCCCGGCTGACCAAAACCACCAGCCAATTTGGCGTCGAGCTCGATTCTTTGGCGGACGTAGTTTCTTTCGGCGTGGCGCCGGGAATTTTGGTTTATTTCTGGGCGTTGGTCCCCTGGGGCACCTGGGGCTGGTTGGCGGCCTGCACTTATGTGGTATGCGGCGCGCTGCGCTTGGCGCGGTTCAACGTTCAGGCCAGGGGCGCCAGCAAGGGCCATTTCGTCGGGCTGCCGATCCCGGCGGCGGCGCAAATGATTACCTCGACTATATTGCTGTATTACTATTTGGGCGGCGAAGGCGCTCCGAACAAGCAGATAACTCTGCTCCTGGTCATCTACGGCTTGGCGCTGTTGATGGTCAGCGGCTTTCAATACTTGAGCTTGAAAAACACTAATCTGCGCAAACGCTTCCCGATCTGGACGTTGGTTTTCGGCATCGTTTTGATTAAGCTGGCCGTCGCCGCGCCGCAGGTCATGTTTTTTACCTCATTCCTGTTATATACCTTATCCGGTCCTCTCTTATGGTGTTTTACGATCAAGCGCCGGCGGGAGAAGAGAGGAGAGACGGTTGGCGCGCAGCCTTAGCTCACCGTCTCAAATTGTCAGAACGAACTCCCGTTGGCCCCGCCGCGGGAGTTTTTATTTTCGGATAGGGATGCGGGGATGAATGGAGAATAGCCATGTCGGAGCAAGAAACAGATCATAACGTAGTTAAAATTTTCGACACCACGCTGCGCGACGGCGAGCAGTCCCCCGGCGCCAGCATGACCGTGGAGCAGAAGGTCGTCATTGCGCGCCAGTTGGAAAAGCTCGGCGTCGACGTCATCGAGGCGGGCTTTGCGGCGTCGTCCGATGGCGATTTCGAGTCGGTGCGCCGGGTTTGCCAGGAAGTGGGCCGCCCGCGGGTGGTCAGCCTGGCGCGCGCTCAGGAGAGCGACATCGAGCGTGCGCTCAAGGCCGTGGAGCATGCCAAAAAGCCGGGCATCCACACTTTCATCGCGACTTCCGATATCCACTTGAAGCACAAGCTGCGCCTGAACCGGGAACAGGTTCTGGAAGCGGCGGTGAAGGCGGTCAGCCATGCCAAGAAGTTTACCGACTACATCGAATTTTCCGCCGAGGACGCTTCGCGCAGCGACCCGGAGTTTTTGGTCCAGATATTCCGCGAAGTGATCCGCGCCGGCGCCAAGACGATCAATGTGCCGGATACGACCGGCTACGCGATACCGTCGGAATTCGGCGCCCTGATGGCGAATCTGATCGAACGGACCGCCGGGGCCGAGCGGGTGACCTGGAGCGCCCACTGCCACAACGACCTGGGGCTGGCGGTGGCGAATTCTCTCGCGGCGGTGCACAACGGCGCGCGGCAGATCGAATGCACGATCAACGGCATCGGCGAGCGCGCCGGCAACACCTCCTTGGAAGAAGTGGTCATGGCGCTGCGCACGCGCAAAAACTATCTCGACCTGGACACCGGAATTACCACCGAGCAGCTCTATCCGACTTCGCGCCTGGTGTCCCAGGTGACGGGCATACCGATCCCGATCAACAAGCCGGTGGTCGGCGACAACGCCTTCGCCCATGAAGCGGGGATTCATCAGGACGGCGTGCTCAAGCACAAGCAGACCTACGAAATCATGACGCCGGAATCGATCGGCATTCCCGGCAATCGGCTGGTGATGGGCAAGCACTCGGGGCGCCACGCCTTCGACGAGCGGCTGAAATACTTGGGCTTCAACCTGAGTAAGGAAGACATGAACCGCGCCTTCTTGCGCTTCAAAGAGCTGGCGGACAAAAAAAAGAACGTCTATGACGAAGATATCGAGGCGATCGTCGGCGAGGAAATTCTCCGCGTGCCGGGGCAGCCGGACCGCTTCGAGCTCTTGTATCTGAACGTCAACTCGAGCTCGGACGGTATTCCCGCGGCCACGGTGAAAATGCGCGTCAACGGCAAGGAAATGACCGACCATGCGTCGGGCGACGGCGCGGTCGATGCCTGTTTCAAAGTGATCGCCAAAATCACCGGCTCGCAATCGCAGTTGGTGCGCTACACCGTCAACGCCATCACCGGCGGCACCGACGCGCAGGGGGAAGTGTCGTGCATCATCGAAGATGAGGGTTCCCGGGTTTCCGGCCAGGGCGCGCATACCGACATCATCATGGCGAGCGCCCTGGCTTACATCAACGCCCTCAATAAACTCGAAGGGCGAAAAAATTATCGACAACTGGTGGAGAGAGAGGGACCATGAGTTATAAAATCGCGGTTTTGCCGGGCGACGGCATTGGACCTGAGGTGATGGGCGAGGGCATTCAGGTTCTCAAACAGTGCGCCAAAATCTACGGCTTTGGCGTCGAATTGGAAGAGGGGATCGTCGGCGGCGCCTCCATCGACGCGCATGGCAAGCCGCTCACCGACCCGGTGCTCAAATTGGCCCAGGGGAGCGACGCCGTGCTGCTCGGCGCCATGGGCGGGCCCAAATGGGACGGTCTCGATTATTCGATTCGCCCCGAGCGCGCGTTGCTCGCTCTGCGCCTGGAGCTCGGCTTGTTCGCCAACCTGCGGCCGGTGAAATTATTTTCCGCGCTCGCTTCCGCTTCGACCTTGAAGCGCGAGGTGGTCGAAGGCACCGACCTGCTGGTGGTGCGCGAGCTGACCGGCGGCATTTACTTCGGCCAGCCCAAGGGCGTCACCATGCTTCCCGACGGCACCGAGCGTGGCGTCAACACCGAGGTCTACACGACGCCGGAGATCGAGCGGATCGCCCACGTCGCCTTTCAGGCGGCGCTCAAGCGGCGCAAGAAGGTAACCTCGGTCGATAAGGCGAACGTTTTGGAAGTGACGGAGCTGTGGCGCAAGGTGGTTACGCGAATTCACAAAGGCGAGGGCTATGCGGGCGTTCAATTGGAGCATATGCTGGTCGACAACTGCGCCATGCAACTGATCCGCAATCCCAAGCAATTCGACGTGGTGGTGACCACCAACCTGTTCGGCGATATTTTGAGCGACGAGGCGGCGATGCTGACGGGCTCCATCGGCATGCTGCCCTCCGCCAGTTTGGGCGGCAAGGTCGGCATGTACGAGCCGGTGCACGGCAGCGCGCCGGATATTACCGGCCAAGACAAGGCGAATCCGCTGGCGACGATTTTGAGCGTGGCGCTGATGTTGCGCCACTCCTTGGATCAGGAGGGAGCGGCGGATCGAATCGAAAAAGCGGTCGAGGAAGTGCTCAACGACGGCTACCGGACGGCGGACATCCAAGAGCAGGGGTGTCGGCTGGTCGGCTGCAAGGAGATGGGCCGGCTGGTGAGGGACAAAATCGAAAAGACGAAGGGATAATCGGTCGTGAAAAAAGAAAAGTATAATGTTGCCATCGTCGGCGCCACCGGCGCCGTCGGCGAGCAAATGCGCGAGGTGATCGAAGAGCGCGAGTTCCCCGTTGGGGAATTGCGGCTCTTGGCCTCCGAGCGTTCGGCAGGGCTGTTCCTCGAATTCCGGGGCCGGCAGCAGCGCGTCGAGATTCTCCAAGAGGATTCCTTCAAGGGGGTCGACATCGGGCTTTTCTCCGCCGGCGGGAGCGTCAGCGCGCAGTTCGCGCCCTTGGCGGTCGCCGCGGGCGCAGTGGTTGTCGACAACACCTCCCATTTTCGCATGGAACCGGACGTTCCGCTGGTGGTGCCGGAAGTCAACGCCAAGGAAATCGCCCACTATAAGAACCGCGGCATCATCGCCAACCCCAACTGCTCGACGATCCAAATGGTTGTCGCGCTCAAACCGATTCACGACGCGGTGCGCATCAAACGCGTGGTGGTTTCCACCTACCAATCGGTGTCCGGCGCCGGCCGAAAGGCGATGGAAGAGTTGAGCCAGCAGGTGGCGGCGCTGTTCAACGGGCATGAGATCAAAAAAGAAAAGTTCCCGCACCAGATCGCCTTCAATTGTATTCCCCATATCGACGCCTTTGTCGAGGGCGGATACACTAAAGAAGAGTTGAAGATGATCAACGAGACGCGCAAAATCCTCGGCGAGCCGTCGCTGCCGGTCACGGCGACCACGGTGCGCGTGCCGGTCTTTTGCAGCCACTCCGAATCGGTCAACGTCGAAACCGTCGTCAAGATGTCGGCCGCGGAAGCCAAGAAAATCTTGCGCGAAGCGCCGGGCGTGATCGTCGCCGACGAGCCGGAAAAAAACATTTATCCGCTCGCCATCGACGCCACCGGTAAGGACGCGATCTATGTCGGTAGAATTCGCGAGGACCAATCGGTGTCGAACGGGCTCAACCTGTGGATCGTCGCCGACAACCTGCGCAAGGGCGCGGCGCTCAACGCCGTCCAGATCGCCGAAATCCTCATCCGCGATTATCTCTAACCCGTCCGTCGATGAGGGTCTTTCTTAACGGTGGGCTACTGGGCGATTGACAACGGGATTTCATAACTCGAAACCCGGAACCTGGAACCCGAAACTTTTTTCGTGAACATCAAAATCACCGTTGAATACGACGGCACCCACTACCATGGCTGGCAGTTCCAACCCAAGGGCGAAACAATCCAATCGGTTCTTGAGCGGGCGATCTCGACTTTTCTCGGCAAACCGACTCGGGTGACCGGCTCCGGCCGGACCGACGCCGGCGTGCACGCGCTGGGGCAGGTGGCCAACTTTTTTTCCGATAAAGATTTTAACGCTTACCGACTTCAGCGCGCTCTGAACGCTCTGACGCCGCAAGACATCACGGTCAAAGCGGTCGAGCTGGTGCCGGATACTTTCGACGCCCGGCGCGACGGCCGCGCCCGGGTGTATGAATACCGCATCTTGAGTCGCGCCACCCCCTCGCCGTTCCATCTGAATCGCGCCTGGCATATGCACGATCGGCTGGACGTAGAGGCCATGCGCCAAGCGATTTCTTGCTTGCTCGGCGAGCATGACTTTTCTTCCTTCCGCGCCGCCGGCTGCGACGCCGCTCATCCGATCAGAAAGGTTTATCGTGTTTCCTTGGACCCAAGAGACGATCTGCTGGTCTTCACCATCGAAGCGACGGCATTTCTCCGCCACATGGTGCGCAACATCGTCGGCATGCTGGTGCAAGTGGGGCAGGGCTTGCGGACGCCCCGATCCTTCAGCGAAGTGCTGCAAGCGCGCGACCGCACCAAAGCCGGCAAGACCGCGCCGGCCTGTGGGTTGTTTTTGGTGGAAGTGAAGTATTAGGGAACGGAGATTCTGTTGGCGGAAGTGCGAAGTGAAAAATTTAACGGGTCCGCGGGTGAGCCGTGGCCCGCAGGGCCATCGGTTCCATCTGCTGGTTCGGCCGCCGCAGGCGGCCGAAACCAGCGTGGCTCACCCGCGGACCCGTTCGCCCGACCGTCTGCGGTCGGGCGAACGCTATGGGTGAGAGGCGCGCACCGCGTCCTCCTCAACCCAAGGTTAGAGAGCATCATTTGAGTGGGGCGGCAACTACGCCGCGTAACCCAGCCCGCTCGATCGCCGCCTTGACCAAGCCCTCCGATTTCGCGTCCTCAACGAATTTGCGCACGTAGGCCATCCTGAACTCCCGTCCCTTCGGGATGGCCATGGCCACCTGCTCGGTGGCAAACCCACCGTCAAGCACCCGGGAGCCGGGCAACTGATCCGACATTTCGAACAGGCTTGGCTTGTTGGCGGCAACCACATCTGCCTTCCCGGATTTCAGCATCTGTAATCCGGCAGCAACGCTTGGACCTCGGACTACTTGGGCATTCTTTAGCGCGCGAGAAACCATAGAATCAGCCGCCCCCTTCTCCTGCACAGCAACTCGAATCCCGGGCCGATCCACATCAGCCAATCTTGAGATGGAAGAGCCGCTTGGGACGAGGTAGCCGAATTCGATTTCCAGGAGGGGGGCGATGAAATCCATCTCCTTTGCCCGCGCAGGACTAACCGTAAGGAAGGTGACGTCCCACTGGTTGGCTTTCGCGCTGTCGACAAGGGCCCCACTTGAGTCGTACACCACCGGCTCAAACGGAACCCCCATGCGTCGGGCGAAATCTTTTCCGAGATCAAATCCTACCCCTTTCATCTCACCCGACGCGGACTCCCGTATCACGGATGTCGGAGATCCGAGCACGAGTCCGACGCGAAGCTTTCCGGTTGGGGCTAAAGCCTGTCGCGTTTCCGGAGTAGGTGCGGTGTCGATGCCCGCACAGCCCGTAAGAAGCAGTCCAACTATCGCCCTCATCAGACAGTGAGTCGCTCGCATGGCGTCCTCCGTTGAAGTTACTAGGGGAAATGGGGTCAGAGAACTTTTTCAATCGGAATCTCGTTTTTCTTTTTAGGTCGACCGCGTGCTTCCCCCACTAACCGTCGCCCGGTCATCGCTTCCACCTGCTTTTGGAACGTCTCTCGCCCGATCAGACGACCCCGTTGCGTTGCGTGGCGGATTTCATCCCACTCTCCTTCATCGATCTGTGAGTCTATCCACACTCGATATTTTTCTTGTCTCTCGTTCGCAGTCGTTCCCAATCCTTCGTACCAAGGATCATCGTCCAGCAAACGATCCGACATGCCCAACGCCCGGCGTTGATAACTACTCCACCGATATTCTTTCGGGTGCGCCACTATGCCAGCTCTCACCGGATTGAGCTCGATATACCGGCTACACGCTATCAAGTACCCATCGCGACTCACAGCTGCGCTCTTAAACCTCCCCTCCCACAAGGTGCCGGTTCGCCGATGAATTTCATTTACGTACCGAACATATCGCCGTCCCACGTTCTGCATGAAACGACCAAGATCCCCAACCTCAGATGGTTCCACCAACAGATGAAAATGATTCGTCATCAAGACGTAAGCGTAAATCTTACAATGACATTTGGCCTTGGCCTGTCGAAGACATTCTAAAAAGAAACGGTAATCCCCGTCAGCGAAGAATGTCGCAGCGCGATTGTTTCCCCGCTGGATGATGTGATGAGGATAAGCTGGAATTGTGATTCGCGGCGACCGTGCCATGCGCCGTCTCAATGCCTGCAAATCTTGTCGGGAGACTATCTCTGGATTAGTGCGTCGTCAAGAAAAAAGTTCTCTGACCCCATTTCCTCCAAAAGGCCGACCATCTGGTGGGCATATTATCATTATGGCCGTCCATGTCCCAAATCGTCTGCCGGGCTGCGAACGCCCTTTCCACCCCGATTCAAAACATGCGTGTAAATCATCGTGGTGTTCACGTTGCGGTGCCCCAGCAACTCCTGCACGGTTCTTATATCATATCCGTCTTCGAGTAGGTGAGTGGCGAACGAGTGCCGAAAGGTATGGCGCCGGCGGGCTTATAAACCCCCACGCTCACTCTGGCATCTTTAACTGCTTTCTGTAGAACCGATTCGTGGAGCTGCTGCCGGCGCTTCACCCCAGCGAAATCAAGCAACCAAATGAGCAAGCCGGTGTTCCCATTTTTTCTCGCCCTATCCTGACGCCGCCGCGGCGCGGCCCTGATCGGCGCGGGCGATGCGGCAAGGGTAGGAGCGGTGCGGCACCGAGCCGGTGATGGGGTCGATGATGTCGTTCTTCATGATGAGGTTGA
>Ga0153916_10000146_pt1 | contig 41468 bp, 35 predicted proteins | sample Opewatmetagenome_FD_109642 | JGI IMG/M metagenome (GOLD analysis project Ga0153916, IMG submission 109642) | Freshwater wetland microbial communities from Ohio, USA - Open water 3 Core 3 Depth 4 metaG | ecosystem: Environmental > Aquatic > Freshwater > Wetlands | place: USA: Ohio, Lake Erie...
AGAAAATAAAGGACATACAATAATTCCACCTGGTTCAACATACAAAATTCGAACAGGAAAATTTATCGAAGATTCTATTCTTTATATTCCTTCATACACACAAACTGGAGATTCATTTAATATTGAAAAAAGCAAAAGAAGGATGATTGCAGAGGATATCAAAAAAGCTATGCAATACGCGAAAATATGATGAATGCAGGGGAAGGGATTTGAACCCATGATTACCGGCATGATATTGGTTGACAGATGGCGATTCTCTTATTCATCTTCGAAAATAAACAAGTCATCAATGGTTGTCTGCAAGGCTTTGGCAATGTCATGTGCCAATTTAAGAGAGGGATTGTAGTTTCCTTTTTCGATGAAAAGAATGGTTTCTCGTCGGACTCCTATCTTTTTTGCAAGGTCTTCTTGAGTGAGGTCATAGCGTGCTCTGAGTTCTTTAATGTGTGTTTTCATACTTACTTCCCTTTCCAATAGAGGTACAAGTACGATACGATAAATACGAATGCTGAGACAAGTACCACAATTGCGGAAACATCCCCACCGTCAAGTTCATATCCGGAGGAGACTTCGAAGAATAGCGGGGCAAAAACAGCACTCCAGATTGCTGCAATAAATCCGTAATATCCTGCTTTATGGCTCATGGATATTGTCCGTTCATCTTTTCCTGGTAATCCTTTTTGTACATTTCTTATTTTGTCCCATATGACGTACATCGCTAAACCAACGAGTATTAAGGCTATACCAACGAGTACGATTTGATTAAATTCGATTTCACCTGTACCGGTTAGATAAAAAAACAGGGTCACCAGCACTCCAACAACAACTACGGTAGATACAATTATTTCTTTTTTTCCTTTCATATTTTTTCACCTCTGACGTTTATGTGTTAGTGATAACTTTTTATTTGTTATCTCTAACTCTTTATTTTTTATTTCTAACATTATGTTATATATATGTAACATCTACTATTTATAATTTTCCAATCACCAAGTTCTTAAAAGAAAAAAGTGCAGGGGAAGGGATTTGAACCCCCGAACCTCTTCAGGAACAGATCTTGAGTCTGTCGCCGTAGACCGTGCTTGGCTACCCCTGCATCGAAAAAACATGAGTGATTTGGTAATAGTAAAAATCAATATATATGTTTTTTAAAAGTTTGATTAACCATTATTTTAATCGTTTTTAACAGGTTTTACCATCCGCTCAAGTGCATTATAACAACTCATTGCATCCTTTTTACTTATGATAAAAGCTAGTTCTTTTGGAGTGTTTAAGATATTATAAATATTGATGTTTTCCCATGCTATAAACCTAGAAACATTGTATAGGATTCCGGGAGTTGATGAAAAATCTTTTGAATATGTTAGTGAAATAACAACTAAATCATCTACAACTTTTAATATATTCTCCTCACTTAATAAATCTAGAAATTTATCTTTATATTTTTGATTAGTGATAATACTTATTTCATAGTTTCCTTGCATTATATTAAAAATACCACCATGTTTGAAATCTATCTCATCATATAATCTTTGGATCGTCCGTATAGAGGTTTCTGATTCTTCAATGACAATATAACAAATATCAGTTTTTAGAAGTATTTCTCCAAAATAATTAAGTGAAACTTTTTCACTTTTTGTTTCAAGTCTTTCAGCGTATCTTCTAAGTGCCATAACAATTGCATTGTGTTTAACCCTTTTTCCTAATTCTTTTTCTATTTCAGGTTTAATGTTTTCTGCTAATTTATTGAATGATACAATATTATGATTTATTGCTTCTTGAAGAAAGACTTGTTTGTTTAAGATATCTTGGACTATGTGGCTTATTGTTACCATAACAACACCTTTTCTGTTTATTATAAGTGTAATAACAGAATATATTATGTTGTTACACGTACAAATAATTTTTGTTATTATAATTACAAAAAATTAATATTCAGTAATAAATATAAATTGATTAATTAAAGGAGCCTAGAATGGAATTCGGCAAACCTCGTTCCACTTTTTCTCTTCATAGAATTTCCGAGTTTTTTATTAATATAATAAATTTTCTATTTAATAATATTTATATTAATATTATACGTTCAAGATATTTAATAGTATTTATTATTTTTTTATTAGTAATATTTCCAAATAGTTTATCAGTTGGGATAAATACAAACTCAGATGTTATTACCTCGGGTGGTTATGAAAAAGGCTTCAGGTATAATATACAAGGATGGGTTTACATACACATTGAAGGAGAGCCGTATGAAAGAGGATATCAATATGGGTATCTAGCTTCTTATGAAATCATAGACATGATACAAAGATGGAGCAATCTAGGTCATGATATTAAATTTATGAAATTATTTTTAATTAAAAATCTACCTAAAAATTATGATAAACTGTCTGAACAATGGTGGAAAATTTGTAGATCAAAGTCAATGAGATTTTTTGAAAAGCATATTCCCTATGAATATAAACAAGAAATGAAAGGAATGACTGATGGTCTGAATGCTCAAGGATTAAAACTCTTTGGAAGAAGAATAGAGTATGAGGATATTGTTGCATCTCAATTTGTCCAAGATGTGCTATATGCTTTTTTTCAATGGAATTTTAAAAGATTTCGTCCATTACATAACATAATTCACGGAATAAAAGAAGTCTTAAATGGAGAGGAAAATTGTGAAGAATTTGGACATTGCCGGGCTCTTATAGCAACAGGGGATGCTACAGCTGATAGAGGAGTTGTTGCTGTACATGCAACGACGTTTTTTTACAAGTATATAACAGAAAGATGTAATTTCATTCTAGATATAAAACCATCAAATGGTTATAGATTTATAATGGCTGCTCCACCAGGTTCGTTATGGAGCCAAGAAGATTATTATCAAAATGAAAAAGGAATAATTTTAACAGAAACGGAATTAGTTCCTCAAGGACCATTTAAAATAAGAAAAACTCCTAAAGGAATTAGATCAAGAACAGCTATTCAATATTCTTCTAGTATTGATGAGGTAATTAAAATTTTACAAAAAGGAAACAACGGACTAATTCCAAATGAATGGTTAATAGCTGATACAAAAACAGGAGAAATCGCAAGATTAGAACAAGCGTTATATAATACACCTGTTACAAGAACAAAGAATGGGATTTTTACATCATCATGTATTCCTCATAACAATAAAGTTGAAAGAGAATTATGGGGTTTAATGCCAAAGGCAATTGCAATAAAACTATATCCTGGAAACAGTAAATATACAAGTTCTGTTATTAAAAAATTTGATGAATTAGAAGAAAAGTACTATGGTAAAATCGATATAGAAATTGTTAGAAAAATTCTTACTACATTTCCAATTTCAAAAGGTGTAACTGATGTTAAAATTACTAACTCAAAATTAATGAAAGATATTGGGTTAGTAACATATTTTGGTAGTCCTGATGGAACTGACTGGATTCCTGAAGAGGAAGACTTAGATAAATTTAGGGGAGTAACGGTGTTGCCGCCGAGTGGATGGGTTGAAATAATTCCTTCAAAATCTGATCAAGTTGTTTTGCAAAAAACAAAAAAAGACAATGTTCAAGAAAACAATGGGAAAGTTATACAAAAGTATGAAACAAAATGCACAGGGTATATGAGTTTTTCATCAAACATTGTTGATGAAAACATTGTATATGCTGCAGTTTCTTCAGGTACAATTTATGCAATAAAAAATCCAACTGGTAAAAAGATTTGGAGTAAAAATATTAGCGAAAAAATAGGGGATTTAGCTATTAACGACAATCTGCTATATTCAGGGACAAATATTGGTTTATATGCAATAAATAAAAAAACAGGAAATATAGAATGGGAACAAATAATTGGAGAAGTAATTTCTAAACCTGTTATTTATAGAGATAATGTTATTTCTGGTTTTTCAAATGGTGAAATAAATGCTTTTGATCTCTATTCAGGAAAAAAGATATGGTCGTATAAATTTAATGATGTGCCTTACATTTCTGAAATTATAAAAGATATGATGTTTATAGGATCTGGTGAATCTTGTTACTGTTTTAATGTTGATAAAAAAGAAGTATTATGGGAAACCAAAACAAATGGTCCAATAACAACAGCTCCAAAAATAGCTGATGAAACAGTGTACATTGGTTCTTGGGATGGATATATGTATGCACTAAATGCTGATAATGGTAAATTAAAGTGGAAATGCAGAACAGGTTGGGGGATTGAAACAACTCCTTTTGTTTCTGATGGATTGGTTTTTGTTGGATCTCTTGATAATAATTTCTATGCATTAAATGTTGATAACGGTGATATCAAATGGTTTTTTACCTGCAATGCTGCTATTCATTCAAATCCTGTAGTTTATGGAGAATATGTGTTTTTTGGTTGCGATGATGGAAGACTTTATGCTTTAAATAAAACAAATGGGGACTTAGCATGGAGTTATTCACCAGGATATTATATCACAAATACTGATGCAAATAATTATATAACAACACCTATACTTTCAAATCCTTTTGTTAAAGGTGGTATTGTTTATTTTGGTGCAAAAGGTAATGTTTATGCACTGGATGCTCAAACATTTGAAATGCAAGAAGAACAGACAGAAAAGAAATCTGATAATAATTACGGATTGATTATAGTTATCATTTTATTAACAATTATTTATATATTATTATTTACATATTCATTAACTAAAAGAAACAAAGGAGACAAGTAGTTTGGTTGAACACTGGAGAACACGATTTGCTTTCGTAATGGCAGCAATAGGATCCGCTGTTGGTCTTGGAAATGTGTGGCGATTTCCATACATTTGTTATGCAAATGGGGGAGGGGCTTTTTTAATACCGTATCTAATTGCAATATTTACAGCAGGAATACCTTTACTTATACTAGAGTTTTCATTTGGCCACTGGACACGCGATTCTCCACCAAAAGCATTCGCAAAAATTAATAGTAAATTGGAATGGGTTGGGTGGTGGACAACATTGATACCATTTATTGTAGCAGCATACTATATTGTGGTTCTAGCTTGGTGTTTTTCATATATGATTTATGCAATAGATCTCAGATGGGGCGCCAATGCTGAAAGCTTCTTTTTAAATAATTTCCTTGGTTTATCTAGCAGTCCTGATATAATCGGAGGAATAAGATTACCTGTTTTATTGGGCTTGATTGCAATTTGGCTAATTTCATTTCTTGTACTTTATAAAGGTGTAGGGCGAATAGGTAAAGTAGTTCTTGTTACAGTACCGTTACCATGGATACTACTTGGAATACTCGCTATTAGAGGATTAACACTACCCGGGGCAGTAGAAGGAGTAAACTATTATCTCACACCAGATTTCTCGAAACTTACAGATGTCAATGTTTGGCTTGCTGCATATGCTCAGGTATTTTTCTCTCTAAGTTTAGCACAAGGTATAATGATAACATATGCAAGTTATTTAAAAAAGAAATCTGATATTTCAAATAATGCTTTTATAATAGCATTTGCAGACACAGGAACTTCTTTTTTAGCAGGATTTGCGGTATTTAGTGTAGTTGGATATCTAGCACTTCAAAAAGGTGTTGGAATAGATAGTCTTGGTCTTTCAGGTCCACCTTTAACTTTTGTAACATATCCTACAGCAATATCGCTTTTCCCAGTAGCTGCAGTAGCTTTTGGAATATTATTCTACATCGCACTTCTTACATTTGGAATAGATTCAGCATTTTCCATGTCAGAACCAATGGTGGAAAGTGTACAAAGCAAATGGAGAATAACAAAAACAAAGGCAACTGGAATATTATGTATAGTAGGATTCTTTACAAGTCTGATTTTTACAACAGATAGTGGATTACACTGGTTATCCATAGTTGATCACTTTGTGGCAAACTTTGGTCTTGTTATTATAGGTTTAGCAGAATGTTTAATATTGGCTTGGGTATTTAAAATATCAAAGCTACGTGAGCATGCTAACGAATCATCTGATTTTCTAATAGGTAAATGGTGGGATATACTAATTAAATACGTTGTACCAACAATACTTATTTTCATTCTAACAGTTGCTATAGTTCAAAACATACTTAATCCGCCGTTTGAATACCCAGGGTGGATTATTATAGTTGGAGGCGTAGCACCGATTGTTATTACATTTTTGCTCTCTTTTGTATTCGCGAAAATAAAAAAAGGTGCTGAGGTGAAATAAAATGGATCTTTCACTATCTGCTTTAGTAATGCTTATAATCGGGGCAACGATAATCTATGGTGGTTTAGCATATTTTCTCTATAGAGCACTAAAAAGTAGCAAAAAATAATAAATCAATTTTGTAAAGATAAAACAATCTTTTTCTTAAACTCTTTTAGTTTTTTTAGATAATTCTTTTCATAATCAAACTCAAAATCATAAACAACATCTTTTAAAATTAATGGTTCAGCTGGTGCTAAACCATAATCAACTTTTATATTTTGATTATTTAGAGCCTCTTCAATTTGTTTTTTTGTAAGTTTTTCATTACAAAATTTTTCAATAGCAGAAATAATTCTCCTAATTTGATGCCAAAGAAATGTTTGTGCGTAGAAATCAATATTAAAGAAATAATCTTTTTCGGTTAACACAATGTTTTCTATTGTTCTTATAGGATTTTTATCCGATTCCACTCTTGCAAAGTTACTAAAATTATGCTCACCTACAAAAACAGATGCTATATCTATTATTTTGTCAAAATCAAAATCTTGTTTTTTAAGATAATATCTATAAACTCTGAGTTCTGCATATCTTGGATAAAAGTCTTGTTCAACGTTTTTTATACCATAAAAAAGAATATCTTCTTTATTATTTTTTAGTTTTTTAAAAACAAAGTTTTTTGTTAACAATGTATTAAATGCAATAACATTGCCAAGAGCCGATACTCCTTTATCAGTTCTACTAGCTGATCTGAATTTTGATTCTTTTACATCTTTAATTATATTATTTTGAATTAGTAAATCAATGATTTCTCCTTCTATTGTTTTTAATTTAGGTTGTCTTGCATATCCTTGAAATTCCATTCCGTTGTATGCAAATTTAAGAGCAATGCGCATTTATGAAGATATAAGTGAAAATAATAAAAAGATTAGGTATTAAATGATGTAATTTTAATAGATATATTACGTTTTGGAAAGAAATACTTTTAAAAAATTAATTGGTTAAATATATACAAAAAATATTTTTTTACCGCATTTTTTAACAAAATAGTTTTTTTAAATTACTTTCAAACAAAGATTTTGTTATTATTTGTTACAAATAATATAAATTTGGAGAATAAATAATGTATAAGGTGGTAAAAATATGAATAGAAAAAAAATTTTTGGAATTGGAGCTATTGTCTTTTCAATTATCTTAGTAATTAATCCTATTGTAAATAGTACTAATATTAATGAAGACAAAAAAAATTGTAACTCTGGAATTATTGATTTAGAAATAAAAATAAATGAATGCAGTTTAGTTGAAAATTTTATACCCGCATCTTGGCATGAAAGCTCTAAAGTATTTTATAGATTACGCTATACAATTACTAATAATGGTCCTTCTTGTATATCATCCGATGAGCTTAGTCTTAAACTAAAAATTTTAGGTATGGAGAAATATTCTGAACATCAAATTATATTTGAATGGCCCGAGTTAGTTGAAAATTTATATGTTAGTGAGAGTATTAATTTATGTTATGAGTTTTATAACATTACCAGTACTTGGAATCCAAGTGAAGACGAAGAAAGATATTTTGCTGGAAAGTTTTTTTCTCTAACAGTATTTAGTGAATGGTCAGATCCCAACCAAGATAACAATGTTGATATTGGTACTATAAAATTTTGGTCTAATTTCAGAAGTTATGAACCAACAGATTCACAGGTTGGAGTTGGAGCTCCTCATGCTTATATGAATATTTCAGTAAGTCGTGGAGAACTATGGTATTATGAATTTCCTTTTGACCCTGAAAATTACTCAGGTCCAATTAGAGAGCGTTTAGGTTATATTTGGGAGTTATTCATGTTTATATATCCTATCTGTAAGTTTATAAAAAAAATAATAATTGATTTCATTGAATTTGCTCTAACAGAAAAAGATGATATCAATAAAGTATCATGCTGGGTTGATGATTTAGTTACATGTTTACTATGCGATATCTTTGGTGAACCAATACCATTTGGATTTGTAACCTTGTTAGTCGACTATTTCAAATATGTAAAGGATTCAGTTGAAAGTTTATTAGAAGAGGCTTCAAAATGGTTAATTCCTGAGTTGACCGATATCACACAATCAATATTTGATACAATCGAAAATTTTGAAACTTGGATACAATCCGAACCATGGAAAAATAATATAACTATTCAAGTATCTGTTTCAACTAAAAAAGAAAATCAAGCAATAATATTACATTGTAGAGGTAAAGATATTGATGATACTGGCAAAACTTCTTATTATTTTGAATTTTATGTACCTTCTAAATGTGGGGATGAGATTTTTACATGGACAAGAAAAGACTGTACAGTACAAGTTCATAATTGGCAAACAGATCAAGATCAGCATTCTATGAAAATATTTTCTTGGGCTTATGCAAATGGGACTATGAGAGTACTTAGAACCATTAGTTTTACAAGGTGTAAAGCTAGAGAGGATATAAGATTAATAATCCAAGAATTTCTCAGTAAACATCAGTTTTTTAAAAATAAATTAAATAAAATATTGTATCTCTTTTTTTCTAATTTTTTAAAAGATGATCAATTTAAAGATAAAACTGATAATAAAAACTTTAATAATGTTAGAGATTTTGATCTAGAAGGACTTATAAAAAAAGTAATTTCTGAAGAAAAGCAGTATGAACCATATGAGGTTGAATACAAAAAATACAACCCAGACGCACCATATGATCCAAAAACTGTATATTACAGCTCAGATCAAGTAATTGTCGGTTTTAAATCATATGTTGATATAACAAAAATAGATGAAGTAGAAGGATACCCTATAGTAGATAGGCTTGTAGAACTAAATACTGTTGTAGTAGAAATATACGCAATAGAACCAGAAGATTTTATGGAAATTGTAAATAAAAGCGAGGATGTGGAATATACAGAGTTGAACTATGTTTACCAAACTTGTTATACACCAAATGATCCTCTTTGGGATGAGCAATGGGGCCCAAAAGCGATAAAATGCCCGCAAGCATGGGATAAAGAAAAGGGGCATTGGACTGTTAGTGTAGCAATATTAGACACAGGATGTAACTACCATCATGAGGATATATCAAATAAAAAATCATCAGTAAACTATGATTTTGTAAACAATGATGATGACCCGATGGATGACTGCTATGTTAAACATGGTACTCATTGTGCTGGTATTATTGGTGCTACAATTGATAATCATAAAGGTATTACTGGAGTAGCACCAGAGGCTTGGACTGATTATATAAAAATATTAGATAGTGATGGGGCTGGATACGCAAGCACTATCGCAAAAGGAATCGTTCATGCCACTAAGTATGATGATCAGATTATTAGTATGAGTCTTGGTGGTTACGGTATATCGATGATGTTACATTTAGCATGTGACTATGCACGTTATATTAAAGGAGTGCTATTAGTAGCTGCTGCAGGAAACGATGGATTACCGATACTTTGTTACCCGGCACGTTTTGAATCAGTTATATCAGTCGGTGCGGTAGATGAAAACCTGAATCTTTGTAGCTGGAGTAATTATGGACCAAATCTGGACTTGGTAGCACCAGGTAATAATATTATATCAACAGTTGAAGGTAACAATTATGAGAAACTAAGTGGCACATCAATGGCTACACCACATGTAGCAGCAGTAGCAGCACTCTATTTTAGCGCAAATTCTGGTTCTGGTGCGACTTTATGTGAGATTAAATTATTTTCTTCAGCAATAGATCTAGGAGGTACCGGAAATGACTGGAAGTATGGATATGGACTTGTTAATGCCTATGGTGTAGTTAAAAATATTAGAAATGTAAACTATAATAACTATTTATTCAGATTTTTACCAGGAATCCAACAGTCACTCATGAACATGAGGTTATTATAATAAAATATTAAAAAAAGTTTTGTTATTATAAAATGAAAGGAGTTCAATTTGTATGAAAAGATTCATACTTTTATTTCTGATTCTAATAATGATAAATAATTCGTCTATAGTAGCAAATACAAAAACTGTTATTCTTAATCAAAAAACAATTTATGTTGATGATGATGGAGGAGCAAATTATACTTTGATTCAGGATGCAATTAACAACGCAAAAGATGGAGATACGGTTTATGTTTATAGTGGAATATATTATGAACATCTTATTATAAATAAGTCAATAATATTACAAGGTGAGGATAAAAATACTACTATTATTGATGGTAATCACTTAGGAATTGTTATTTTTATTACTGTTGATCTAGTAACAATTAAAGGGTTTACAATAAAAAATTGTGGAGAAAATTTAAGTTATTCAAAGAATAATATAGATACAACGATAGAGATACGCTCAAAAAATAACACTATCTTAGACAACATAATTTCATGGGATTATTTTCTTGGCTTATATTGTAACCCAGTAGGAATAAAGATAATACTATATAGTGATAATAATGATATATTAAATAATGAAATTTTAAAATGCATTAATGGTATTCATCTGGAATCTTCTTATAATAAAATATGTAATAATTTTATTGAAATGAACGGAGGAGACGGCGTAAAGCTCTTTACATCTGGACCAGATATACCATTTTGCAGCAATAACAATATTTCAAATAATATGTTCTATAGTATTTATGATAAGAATTATGGTTTTGCTATATGGGGCCCACATGTGAAAGACAACATCATATCTTGTAATACTATATCGGATATCTATATAGGCATTCATCTAGAAATGTCTGATAATAATATGATATTAAAAAATAATATAACTAATTGTTTTTACTGGGGTATAAGTATTTGTGATTCTAACCAAAATACCATTTTAAACAACACAATTTCATCGATTAAAAAAGCAGCGATATATTTAGGCTATGGATCTAGTAAAAACCTTATTAAGAATAATAATCTCACCCACAACAAAATTGGTATATATCTTACAAATAATAAAAGAAACAAATTCTACCAGAATAATTTTATTAATAATAGACGACATGTAAAATTTGCATTGCATTCAATATTTAATCACTGGAAAGGAAACTACTGGGGCAACCAGATAATACATGGTCTACCAAAGATGTTATTTGGTAGATTTGGAAGGTTTATTCCTTGGTTTAATTTCGATTGGCATCCAGCAAAAAAACCTTATATTATATAGATTAACTTTAAATAAATTTTAGATAACTCTTTAAAAACTTTTTTTATATAATACTCTTGAATTCAATGACTAGAAAAAAGTTTATCGAAGATTTATTAAAAACTATCAATGCAGAAGATGGGGATAGAATATTAGTTGAAAATAAAACGATGAAAAAAGAAGGTGTTCTTATGCCTCATCACCAATTTAGTAATGAAGATATAATAACAATAAAACTTGATAATGGTTACAACATAGGGCTTGCTGTTGACAATGAAACAAAAATTATACTTTTAGAAAAACATAAAATTGTTGAAAAAAAATCAAAAATAATTCCTTTTGACAAAAACAAACCGACGGTTTCAATTATAGGTACTGGCGGAACTATTGCTTGCTATGTTGATTATAGAACAGGAGCAGTTCATCCAGCTACAAATGCGCAGGAACTTGCATTTTCTGTTCCTGAAATTTTTGATATATGTAATGTAAAAGCACATGTAGCTTTTCAGATGTTTAGCGAAAATTTGGAGGTAAGTCATTGGAAGACTTTAGCAAAAGAAGTTGCAAAGGAACTTAATGATGGTGCTCAAGGTGTGGTTATTCCTCATGGAACTGATACTCTTGGTTACACCTCTGCTGCACTATCATTTATGTTGAAAAATCTCTCAGGACCTGTTGTTTTAGTAGGTGCTCAAAGATCTAGTGATCGACCTTCTTCAGATGCTGCACAAAACTTAATTTCTGCTGTAACAGTTGCTGCTAAATCAGAAATAGGAGAAGTTGTTGTTGTAATGCACGGAGAAACCTCAGATAAATATAACATTATTCACAGAGGAGTAAAAGTTCGAAAGTTCCATACTTCTAGACGTGATGCTTTCAAAACAGTTAATGAATTGCCTTTAGGAAAAATTGAAGATGGAGAGATAAAGATTTTTGAAAAATATAAAAAGAAATCACCGGGAAAGGTAACAGTTGACGACAAAATGGAAGAAGATGTTGCAATGGTTTATTCATATCCAGGACTTAAACCTGAAGATATCCCTGATAAAAAAGGCATTGTTTTCATTGGAACCGGATTAGGACATGTTCCTGAAAAGGTTTTTCCAAGAATTAAACAACTAATTGATAACGGTTCAGCTGTCATTATGACATCCCAGTGCATTTTTGGACGTATTAACATGAATGTCTATTCAACCGGCAGAGATCTAATTAAGTTAGGTGTGATTTCTGGTGAGGATATGCTCCCTGAAACAGCCTTTGTAAAACTCATGTGGGTACTTGCTCATACTAAAGAAAAAAATGAAATTGAAAAATTAATGTCTACAAATATAGCTGGAGAAATATCTGAAAGAACTAAAAATATTGAGTTTCTATAGATAATTATTTGAATATTTAGTACGTTTTTTGTGAAAAGGTTTCAGTTACTGATAACCTACAAAAATGTTAATAATAAAAGAATGTTTTGTAGAGTTGTTTTTCCTTTGTGGTGTATATTGAATGGAAAAAAGAAAATTGATTATAGGAACAATTGGAATTATACTGATAATCATAGGGTTGATAATTCTTGTAATTGCACCCGATGTTAAAATTAAATTTTTTGTTGGATTCTTAATAACTTAGTTAGGAGCAATAATTATGGGATTTACACTTAGAAATGAGTAATTTTCTAAATAATCACTTGTTTTTTCAATCACTGCTTTTTTATTTACCTATTAGAAAAACCTCCAAAATAAATATATAAATAATTTGATGATACAATAGAAAATGAATCTGGATTTATCCTCTTTAATAATGATAATCGGTCTATTGCTTTATCTTGGTGGACTTGTAGGATTATACTTTTATACCATTTATCTGGTGACAGAGCGTACCTTTTCAATATTAGGAAAAAACCTCGAAATAAATAAAGATTCTAAACTTTGGGGATTAAATCTTTATGATATGAGAGTTGGTGGTTTCTTTGCATATGGAATTTTTTATTTATCTGGAGGTATCGTCTTATTAACTTTTTTATCTTATATGATTTTTGGATTAATAGGCGCAATAGTGATATTCTTTTTACTGATAGTTTTAACAAAATTTTTAGCTGTGGACATTCGGAAAAAATTAAAAAAATTTGTTGAAAGAAAAGAAGAATTAAAAAGAAAAAATATTCAACAATTAGATGAATCCATAATTCAAAAACTTTCAAAGGAAAAATAATTACCTTAAAATAATAATTTGATTTTTTTATTTTCAATTATTGATAGCCCCAAAAAACAATTTCCATTTATTTTTGCTTTAATAGGACTTTTCATAAATGGATTTTGGATAATAACTGGTCTTCCATGATTATTATATTGAAATTTGATTTCTAAATAATCATTAGTTTTCTGGAAAAAGAAAAATTTTATCTTCTATATAAATGGTTTTTATTTTATCTGATTTAAACGAAATATCTTTTGGTTTTTTAACATATTTTATCTCATATTTTTCTGGGTCCATCAGTTGTATTTCATCATTTGACTGACTAACAAAAATCATTTCTTTAATCAGCTCTTTTCCACCAATTACTTCTGCTTTTTCTAAATTTTTACTTTCAAGTTTAACTTCTTCCCATGTTGATAAATCTATTAATCTTATTTTGTTTCCATGTATTGAATTTACAATAAAATAAGAATTTTTTAATATCAAGAAATCGTTTTTTTTATAAGAAGGAAGCCTAAGTAGAAACGTCATTCTATGAACTTGTCTACTATCTTTCATTCCAGCATCTTTTGATGATTTTTTTATCTCACCGCCATATTTTTCTTGGATTTTTTTTGCTATGTTAAAACCTGCTCCCTTTTCGCTAATGTAAAAATCAAGCCCACCATGCTCTTCTCCCATATCTGTAATAAAAAGTCCTCGATTTCCTTTTGATTGCAAATCCTCAACATATGTTTCAACAGTATTTGTAATATCCTCAAGTTCTTTTTTTGTTAATGTTCTATGGGTCGTTCTTATTTGAACAATTGCTTCATAGTATCCACCTTGACGTCTAGAGCAAATATCACAAACACAGCGCTTTAGTCGAACTTGAATATTGTGCTCCTCTACTATTTCAACATCATCTAAAAAACCTGATATGAGAATTTTACAAGATTTTCCATCCATTATGTCTTTGCATTCTGTATTAATGTTTACTTTTTCTAGATCTTTACTTATTTTAAATTCGTTTTTAATCGCTCTTAGTATTGCATCATCAAATAAATCAGATGACCATGTATTTTTGAATTTATAAGAGTTGCAATGTACACAGATTGGTATGTCTATGTAAGCTGGTCCTTTTGTAAAAGTATGGGTTTTAAGGTAACAGGTAATACAAACTCCATCCCTGAATATGGGTGTTTCTTTACCGCATTCAACACAAAACATACATTACACCAGTTTATTTGAGTATTTAACAGATAATCTATTAAAATATTAGTGTTTCTTAATAGCTTTTAAACCGCCTTCAAATGCTTTCTTATTCATTTCTTTATATTTATCAGGTATATTCTCAAGGATTGTTTCTAAAAGTATTTCTGGTTTGAAAGGTAAAATATCAATTCCTGAAAGTGCTCCTAGCATAACAGTATTTTTAGTTAATATAGAACCTACTTCTTTTGCAATTTTAACTGCATCTATCAAATACAATGTTCCATATTTTTTTAATTCTTCAAAGATTTTTTCTAAATCTGGATATTCTTCCATGCCAGCTGAAACAGTAAAAGGTATTACAGGAGTTATATCTGTTATAATTTTGGTGTTTTTATTTGAATATTTTATATAACGTAATGTTTCTATTGGTTCTGTACTTAGAATTGCATCAGCAGTTCCATTTGCTATCAAAGCTCCTGAAACATCACCTATTCTAACTGTACAGTCAACAGTACCTCCTCTTTGTGCCATACCGTGTATCTCAGAAACATAAACATTAAGTCCTGCTTTAACAGCCGCTTTACCAAGGACATTTGCTGCGGTTATAACACCTTGACCGCCAACACCGGTTAAGACTATACTAGTTTTAGTCTTCATTTCATGGCCTCCTTTTGGAATATCGCATCAAAAGGACAGATAGTGGTACAGTTACCGCATCCGTTGCACTGTTGAGCATCAATAAAGATGCTACCATCTTTTCCATAATAAAAAGAAGGACAACCAAACTGAGCTATGCATATCTTACATTTTTTACATTTTTGCTGATCAATTTCATAGATGAAAATATCTTCTCCACGCTTGGTTTTATCTCTGTTTTCCAGTAGTATACAAGGAGATTTACTTACAATAACAGCTGGTCCCTTGAATTCCAGTGCTCGCTTAAATGCTTCAGTTGTTTCTTTGATTTTATTTGGATCCACAACCTCAACATGATCTATACCGCATCCTTTTACAACATCCTCAACCAAAATACGTTTTGCTTTACGCCCCATTCCATCAAAATCCGTTCCTGGATGCGGTTGGTGACCGGTCATTGCAGTAGTTCTGTTATCAAGAATAGTAATTACTAAGTCATGATTATGATGAGCTGCATCAATTACTGCTGGTATTGCTGCATGGAAAAATGTTGAATCACCCATAAAAGAAATAATTTTTTGATCTGTTGCGATAGCAAGGCCACAGGCAGTTCCAGCATTTGAACCCATACAAAGTAGTAAATCAGCCATTTCAAGCGGTTTATATCTACCAAGTGTGTAACAACCTATATCAGTTGGATAAATAACATCCTTTGGTTTTGCTTTTTTTGCAGCATAATATGTGGCTCTATGTGGGCAACCTGGACAAAGAACTGGAGGACGACTAGGAAGTTTTATTTTGGATTCTAATGGTTTATTAAAAGGATTTTTTACATTAAATATCTTTGAAAAGGCATCTGCTACAATATCTGGGTTGTATTCATATAGACGAGAAAAATGGCCTGTCGATTTTCCAAAAATTTTTACATTAGCACCAATATCATGAGATATTACCTTGAATTGGTCTTCAAGAATTGGTTCTAGTTCCTCAACTACAACAATATTTTTACAAGATTTAATAAAAGTCTCACACATCTTTCTAGGTAATGGATATGTCATTCCTAGTTTTAGGATTCTAATATTAAGTTTAAGGTCTTCTACAATTTCTTTAATATAGTTAAAAGATACTCCAGATGTAACTATTCCCCAATCGCCTGGTTTACCAATATTAATTACATAGTTAAATGGTGATTTTTCTGAAAGTTCTTCTGCTTTTTTTAACATATTTAAAAGTTCAGCATGCCTAACTCTTGCAACAGCCGGTGTAGTTACTAGCATTGGGTTTTTTTCAAAATGTCCTTTGCGTCTTGGTTCTTTTAGTTTATTTATTTCAACAGGGCCTCTAATATGATTCAGTCTGGTTGTAGTTCTTAGTAAAATAGGTGATTTTAATTCTTCAGATATATCAAAGCCGAGTCTAGTCATCTCTTTTGCTTCCTGTGGAGTTGCTGGCTCAAGCATTGGCGCACCAGCAAAAATAGCATAGTATCTATTATCCTGCTCATTTTGAGAGGAATGGCAGCTTGGATCATCTGCTGATACAATTATATGTCCTCCTTTGCAACCAATATATAGATACGTCATGAATGCATCGCTTGCAACATTCAGACCAACGTGCTTCATACAAGTAAGTGACCGTAAACCACAGATAGAAGCAGCTGCAGCAACTTCTAATGCAACTTTTTCATTAGTAGAATATTCAAAATAAAAGCCGGGATCTTTATTTTTACTGGTTGCCTCTCTAGCTATCAAAGAAAAGGCATCTGCTATTTCAGAAGAAGGTGTTCCTGGATAAGTAGTTGCAACATCTACACCTGCTTCAAGAGCACCCCTAGTAATTGCTTCGTTACCTAAAAGCAATAGTTTTTTTCCGGGTTTGTCTTCTAATATTTCCATAATATTAAAACCTGATAATTCTAATAGAAGATTTGAAACTTGTAAAAGTGAATAGAATATAAATCTAACTAATATAGTTTTAATAAGGAGAAAAAATATAGAAATAAAAATTTCAATTTATGTTTAAAAACATAAAAAATGTCAGTCGAAAGATTTATAAACGATAGTCTTGTTTGTATGAAAACAAAATATCTAATGAAATAACAGGGAGAAAAATTTTATGCCAGAAAAAGAAGTAAATCCGGACGAAAACGTAATATATGTTGGAAACAAACCACCGATGAGCTATGTGCTCGCAGTTGTTACACAGTTCAATGGAGGCTCTGATGAAGTAATAATAAAAGCTAGAGGCAGAGCCATAAGTAGAGCTGTAGACACAGCAGAGATAACTAGGAACAGGTTTGTTACAAATGCGAAAGTCAAAGATATAAAAATTGGAACCGAAAGTATAACAAACGAAGAAGGTAGAAGTTCTAACGTATCTTCTATTGAAATATCCTTGACAACTAAGAAATAATAAAACAACGTGATATTACCATACCAGATACAAGAAAGTGCTACTATACAACATATTAACGTTCAGCGGTTGTATAGTAGTTTTGATTTTTTTCTATTTTTATTTACTTCTATAAATAATCCCCTTTTAATTTTTATATTTAAAAAATTGTAATAAAGGTAAAGGATTTAAATTACATAGCTTATTCGTATTGCCGGTTGAAAGGGATGGTAAATTATATAGTTATTACTGGTGGGGTTATTTCTGGTTTAGGAAAAGGAATAACAACTGCTTCAATTGGGAAAATCCTGCAACTTCATGGTTACAAAGTTACAGCAATGAAGATTGACCCATATATGAACTTTGATGCCGGAACACTAAGACCTACAGAGCATGGAGAGGTATGGGTTACTGAAGATGGTGGGGAGATTGATCAGGATCTAGGTCATTATGAACGTTTTTTGGATATAAATATTCCCAAAAATCACAATATTACAACTGGTCAAGTGTATAGTGCCGTTATAGAAAAGGAAAGAAGCGGTAAATATCTTGGCAAAACAGTTCAACCTATTCCTCATGTAACAGATGAAATTAAAGAAAGAATAAGAAATTCAGCTAATGAGGTTAACTGGGATTTTGTACTTGTTGAAATTGGTGGAACGGTTGGTGATTATGAAAACGTTTTGTTTCTTGAAGCAGTTCGTCAAATGAAACTTGAGGGTGACAGTATATTATATGTTCATGTTACATATGTTCCTGTTCTTGATACATTAGGTGAAGCAAAAACAAAGCCTACTCAACACTCAGTAAAACTTCTTAGAGAAATAGGAATTCAACCGGATTTTATAATTACACGTTCAGAAAAACCATTAGACTATGTGCGTAGAGAAAAAATAGCTATGTTTTGTAATGTGCACGAAGAGGATGTTATTTCTGATTCTAATATAGATAATGTTTATGCTGTAACATTATTGTTTGAACAACAAGGATTGTGCACGAAAGTTCTTAAAAAGCTGAATCTTAAGAAGGCTCATAATTATTTAGAGGGTTGGGAGAAATTTATTAAGAAGATTAGAACATTAAAAAATACTGTTACTATTGGAATTGTTGGAAAATATTTTGATATAGGCACATCTCAACTATCTGATTCATACATATCTGTTATTGAAGCAGTGAAACATGCATCTTGGAACAATAATCTTAAACCGTATATTAGGTGGATAGACTCTAAGATTTTTGAAAAAAATCCAAGGAAATTATCTTCTCTTAATAAGTTGGATGGAATAATAGTTCCTGGTGGTTTTGGTTTATCAGGCATAGAAGGTAAAATTCAAACTATTCGTTATGCAAGAGAACACAATATTCCTTATTTGGGTCTCTGTCTAGGCATGCAGCTTGCTGTTGTTGAATTTGCAAGAAATGTATGCAATATGAAAGATGCACATTCAACTGAGGTTGATAAAAAAACGTCTTATCCAGTTATTGATTTTATCCCAGATCAAATCAAAATTGTACAGGAATCTCGTTATGGTGCAACTATGAGACTGGGGGCATATCCAGCGATTTTGAAGAAAGGATCGTTAATAAATAAATTATATGGTGAAGAAAAAATTTATGAAAGACATAGACACAGGTATGAGGTTAATCCAAAGTATGTAGATGCACTTGAAAAATGTGGCATGGTTTTTTCAGGTCGTTCACCTGATGGTGTTCTTATGGAATTTATGGAGTTACCAAGTCATCCTTATTTTGTTGGAACACAGGCGCATCCTGAGTTTAAATCTCGTCCTATGAAACCTTCACCTTTGTTTAATGGTTTAATAAAAGCTGCTAAGAAAAAAAAGGATTTATAGAGAAATAATTTATCTAGAAGAATAGGAGTAGTTTTTTCATTTAAAATCATCATTTTTATTTTAAAATTTTGTGTTAAGTTTATAAACAAATAATTGATTCTATTTGTGAGAGGAATTGGGATGGAAAAATATTGGGTGATGGACTACAAATTCTTTATAGCTAGTCTCTTTCTAATTGGGTTGTTTTTATTACTATGGTTGTTTCTGTAGTATAAAAACAACGTCCCATTATTTTTTGTTTAAATTTAATATTTTAAAAATCTGTTCAGCTATCATATAACCAAGACAAACCCAACCAGGATCCTCAACAAATGCAACAAAAAAGAAAATAAATGCACTATCTTCTGATGGTGAATAAATACGCATACCTGTTACTAATCCTATTCCTTCTATAAGTGCCCAAATGCCCATGGCAAATACAAACATTCTAACTGCTCTTTTATTTCGGGTGTAAAGTGCTATTCCTAGAACAGTTAATGTGATGACGAGTACAACCAAGAAATATAAGTAATTAACTTCTCTTGATACGTTAGCTGGAGACCATAACCACTCTAAGAATCCCGTTTTTTCACCTCTCTTTCTTTGTATTCCGATAGATCTATAAGATGCACTTTATCAGCAAAGATTGCCATAACTATCAAACCAGGACCGCCTTCTGTTATTGCATGATAAAGAAGTTCTGCTGATGACCAAAAATTATAATGTCTTAAACCTGTTCCAAAAAGTACTACCTCCCAAATAAGGCCTATTAAAGCAGCACCAAACCATAGGAGTAAGGAGAATCTAAACAATCTATATTTTTTTGCTAGAATTATTGCAAAAATTGTGAAAAAAAGCATGAATATGTAGAAAATCTGTGTTTGGAATGATCTCGATATTATTATATCTTTTAAGAGCCATTCTGTAATATCCATAAATTTCCCCGCTTTTTATTCAAATACTTTTGTTAATATTTATCTTTTGGTATAAGGATATATCGTATAATTAGATTTGCATAATAAATAATTTAGAAATGTTAAATAATTTAATAATATCAGATAAACTCAAATTAAATTTTCAGAATATTTATGATAATAACCAATTTGTTTCATCAATAGATACAAATATAGCCATATCTTTTTTGACTTTTTATATTTTTGATAAAACAGACAGAAAAGAAAATATAACTTTCTCTTTTTTTAAAAAAATCAATTAATTTCTATCCGGATAAATGCTAAAAAATTGAGTTTATATAATTTTTGAATTTTAATGATTTTATCTAAATCATACTTGGGGTTGTAAGAATTTTCTATATAAAATAAAATTAAACAAAATGTACCAAATAAAAGGAAGGAAAATAAGAAAAATCGTTGGCCATAATTCTATCAATGGAGATAATGATATAATAAGCAAGAAGAAAGAAGACATTTCATGCAAACTGAATAATTTTTTTAATTTGGATCTATTAAATACAGAAATATATAAGAATTTATACATTGTAAAAAATATTACAACAGAAAAAAATACAAACAAAATTATCTGTACTGTATTTTTTTCAAAGTTAAATAAATTTATTTCTGGTTGGATGCACAATAAAATAATTAGACAGATAAAAATAAATTTTAGAAAATAAGATAAAGCTGCAAATTTTTTAGTGACTTTCAACCTGCTGTTTTGTACAAATACACCCATAATTGTTGCTATTGTTTTTGCACCAGCCAAATAATCATGATCAACATCTTTAAGACCACCTTCTATAGAATTGTTAAAAGAAATATGAATAAAATAAATAGAACAAATAATATAAGCCACTATTGTAAAATCATTAGATACAGTACTTGCGCCCATTAAACAAATAAAAAAGAAACCACCACCTAAAACAAAATCTAAACTAGGGATTTTTTTACCATAAAAATCGTAAATCCCGCCAAAGAAAAAAGCAAATATAAGAAATAATATTGGAAATATATCAGTAAAGAAATAAATTGTTAAAATAAAAGCACAGATCCCAGATGACAAAGCAATAAACAAAGCATGGCTTTTAGGTACTATACCGCTTATAAGTGGTTTTTTATTAAGATCCGTAGATTTTTTATCAACATCTATATCAATATATTCGTTTAGTACAAAACCATAAACATGATACAAAAAACCGATGATAAACAGAATGAAAATAAGAAAAATATCACGTTGACCCATAACAAGGCCGCCAATTACAGGAGTTAAAGCTGTAACAGCAGCAGTTTGAAGCCTAAGAAGCTGAAGATACCCAAGCGTTTTATTTTTTAAATTCATATTTTACCACTTTTAAATAATTATATTGTTGGCATTAATCTGCCATACATAATAATTAAAAACACACCAAGCCACAATACAGGAAAAACAACTAGAAATATTGTAGCTATAGAACCGATTATGCCAAATAGTATAAATGGGACCACCATGAATGCAAACATCTCATGAAATCCAATAGCACGCATGATTTTCTCCCTATCAAATTTTTTTATCGTAAGGAATCGTACCATGAAAATAACAGCTATAAAAATTAGTATTAAAACAATGTAGAACTGCCAGCTTTCATATACTATAAGATTCATAGTAAATGGTAGAATTGTTAAAGATATATGTACTATTTTAAGCATTGCTATATATGCTATAAAACGTTTTGAAACTAGAAAAAATCCTCCTTCAACTTTTACTTTCATTCTAAGAGGAGTGCTTAACCAACCATTTATAAAGTCGTGATCAACATCCTTCAAGCCTGCAATTATATTATTTATAACCGCTTGAACAAGTGCAAGTAAAGCTATAATAAAGGGAAATAATCCTAAGCTAGTTGTTACAGAAAAACCTCCATATAAAGCTATAAAAAACGCAGCAAGAGCAACAAAGTAATCAGCATGAGGCAATTTTTTTCCATAAGTATCATACAATCCACCAAAAAGCAATGCTGCAATACTAACAACAAACAATATATATATTTGATCATAAAATAAAATGAAAGTAAAAATTAGTACTAGAACTACTGATGAAATTACAACAAGATGTGCATTTTTAATTTTTATCGAACCATCGAGTAATGGTTTTCTAGATAAATCTTTAGATTTTTTATCAATTTCTACATCTTTTACTTCATTTAATACAAAAAGGTAGGTATGAAACAACAAACCAATAATAAAAAGTTCAATATAGTGAAAAATAGTAAGATCTATACCTGTAGATGCTGCTACACACGCTGGTCCTAACCCTGTTAAAACAGCTGAATGAAACCTTATGAGTTTTAGATAAGATCTTATTGTTTTCCAGAGCATTTCTTATGGTTGAATATAAAGACAGCCATATATTTATATAGCGTATATTTTTTAATCCATAAAACTAATCTACACCATTATTATATTACATTGCATGAAAAAACTTGAGGCATGGCTTAGAATAATTCGTCCGCCAATAGTTTTTATTAGTTGTTTAGGGGTATTTGTTGGTGCTTTAAATACCGCTACTTATTTAAATATAAATCTTTCAATTTTTCAAATATTAATGGTTGTAATTGGTGCAGCATTCCTCTCATCAGGTTTAATGATACATAATGATGTAACAGATTTAAAATCAGATGAAGTTAATAGACCGCATAAACCTTTACCACAAAAAGTCATTAAAATAAAAACAGCCAGCTTAACCGGAATTCTCTTAATGCTTTTCTCCATATTAATCGCTCTTTTTGTAAATATTAAAGATCATGGTGATTTAAACATAAATTGTGGATTTCTAACGATTGTAATTGTTCTTATAGGTTTATATTATAACCACTATGGGAAGTATCATGGTATTTTTGGTAATTTGGCTGTTGCCCTTGGTGTAGGAGCAATACCTTATTGGGGGTCTATAGCGGTTTTTCCAAATCATATGACTGTTATGTTTCTGCTAGCTTTTGCTATTTTTATACAGGAAATCGGTAGAGAGATAATGGTTAACGCTGGTGACTATGTAGGTGATTTAAAAGCAGGTTTTAAGACATTGCCTGTAAATATTGGAAGAAAAAATTCTATGTATGTTGCCCTATTTTTTTATATTCTATTCATTCCCTTATATCTGTTGCCTGCTTTTGATTGGACAGGTTTAGGTGTTCCAAAAGTTTTTGGCTCACTCTATTTAGTAGGTGGAGGGATTTTTGCATTTTCATTAATACTCACATGGGTTTTAACATATAGAGTATTTATAAAAAATGATGAAGAAAAAATATGGGCCGCTTTTGAGAAATACGAAAGGACAGGTACCCGTGTGATGATAATTATTTTTCAAATTGTTCTGATTTTAGAAGTTTTTTACTAAATGACTCTTTTTTTACAAATACTATTTCTTTGATTTAATGTATTGGTCAATTGCCCGAGCTGATCTTTTTCCGGCACCCATCGCAAGAATCACAGTTGCTGCCCCTGTTGCAATGTCTCCTCCTGCAAAAACACCAGGGACAGATGTTCGACCGTCCTCATCAGTGATTATATTTCCGTGTTTTCCTATTTTTAATCCTTTAAAAGTTCTTGGAATCAATGGATTAGGACTTTGGCCGATTGCTACAATAGCTGTATCAATCTGCATAACAGATTCTGATTTTGGAATCGGAATTGGTTTTCTTCTACCAGATTCATCAGGCTCCCCTAGCTTCATCTGAATATACTCCATACCTGTTACCCTACCTTGCTCATCTCCAAAAAATTTTGTTGGAGCAGCCAAAAAGAAAAACTTTATTCCTTCTTCTTCTGCATGTCTTATTTCTTCTTTTCTAGCTGGTGCTTCCTCTTTTGATCTACGATAAACAATAAAAGATTCTTCTGCTCCTAATCTAAGCGATGTTCTTGCACAATCCATAGCAACGTTACCCGCACCAATTGTAACAACTCTTTTACCTATCTGAACAGGTGTGTCATAATTAGGAAATTCATAGGCTTTCATCATGTTTACACGAGTTAAAAACTCGTTAGCCGAATATACTCCATCAAGGTTTTCACCAGGTACATTCAACCAGTTAGGTAAACCAGCACCTGTGCCAATAAAAACAGCATCATAATCTTGTAGAAGTTCATCAACAGTGAGTGTTTTTCCAATAATTATATCATATTTAATTTCAACACCAAGTTTTTTTATGTAATCAACCTCAGCTTCTACAATTTTTTTAGGTAGACGAAACTCTGGTATACCATACATAAGTACACCGCCTGGACTGTGTAAGCCTTCAAAAACAGTAACACCATATCCCATCTTAGCAAGATCACCAGCACATGTAAGACCGGCAGGTCCTGCACCTACTACAGCAACTTTTTTACCATTTGGTTTCTCTTTCTTAGGTATCTTTACTCCTTTTTCACGCTCATAATCAGCAATAAAACGTTCCAATCTACCAATTGCAACAGGTTCACCAAGTTTTTTTAATGTGCACTCACCTTCACATTGGACCTCATAAGGGCAAACTCTACCAGATACAGCAGGTAGATTATTCTTTGCTTTAATAATATCAGCTGCTTTTTCAAAATCACCTTGTGCAATACAGTTTATAAAACCAGGTATATCAATATCAACAGGACATCCTTTCATACAAGGTTTGTTTTTACATTGAAGACAACGCTTAGCTTCCTCGATAGCAATATCTTTACTATAACCATATGGCACTTCCAAAAAATTTCTAATACGTTCACCTGGAGGTTGCTCTGGCATCTCATGCTTTGTTTTTTTAACGCTCATAATCTATTCACTGCCATTGTTCATCCATGTGTTTTTTTAAAGAAACACCTTCTTGTTTTATAAATCGTCTATTTCTAATAAGAAGGTTATCAAAATCAACCTTATGACCATCAAACTCGGGGCCATCTACACAGGCAAACTTGGTTTCACCACCAACAAAAACCCTACAACCACCACACATTCCTGTACCATCAACCATAATTGGATTTAGACTTACAATAGTTTTAATATTATATTTTCTGGTTAAATCTGAAACAACCTTCATCATTATAACTGGGCCTATAGCCCAAACTATATCAATCTTTTTTTTATCATCAATCAATGTTTGTAAAACATTACTGACAAAACCTTTTTGGCCTTTTGATCCATCATCAGTAGTAATAAATAGTTCATTGCTAAATTTTTCAATTTCTTTTTCAAGCATTAAAAGTTTTTCATTTCTAGCACCAAGAATAGATATAATATAATTACCAGCATTTTTTAATTCTTTAACAATTGGATAAAGTGGGGCTATACCGACACCACCACCTATGCAAACAACAGTACCGTAATTCTTTATCTCAGTAGGTTGCCCAAGAGGACCTACAAAATTTATTAGAGAATCACCAACATTAAGTGCGCCAAGTTGCTTTGTTGTTTTCCCAACCTCCATAAAAATAATGGTAATAGTACCCTTTTTTCTATCAAAATCGGCAATGGTAAGTGGAATTCTTTCTCCTTTTTCATCAATTCTAAGAATAATAAACTGACCTGCTTGAGCTTTTTTTGCCACAAGAGGAGCTTTGATTTTCATTAATTTAACGTTTTCAGACATAATTTCTTTTTCTAGTATTTCATACATTGGAACACATCTTTAAGGTATTCAGCGTTATTCTGTATTTAAGTGGTTTTTTAATACTTTATGATAGAATTTAAAAAAGACTAAAGATTTATTAAGATATATTTTATGAAGTGAAAAAAAATATAGTGGTGTTAAAATTTGGAGTGCATATTTGTATCAGATATTCATGGAAAAACCAAATATTATAAAAAACTATTTCAAATAATACAAAAAGAAAAACCTGATGGAGTTTTTTTAGGTGGAGACTTATTACCAAACCAATTTATAGATTCAAGCATAGTAATTTTTATTAAAAAACAAATATTTTTAGAAATTAAAAAAATAAAAAATTCAATAAAAAAAGAAATAAGATTTTTTATGATACTTGGAAATGATGATCCAAGGTTTTATGAAAAACTATTTTTATCTGCTGATAGAAAAAAATTAATTGATTATATTCATAATAAAACAGTTGATTTTATGGATTTTTTTGTTACAGGTTATGCCTATGTTCCGCCTACGCCGTTTCAATTAAAAGACTGGGAAAAATATGATGTATCACGTTTTGTGGATGTTGGTGCTATTTCACCTGAAACAGGAATTAGAACATTAGATGTATCTGAAGAAAAAATAAGATATTCAACCATTGCAGAAGATTTAGAGAATCTTTCTGAAAAATCACCTGCTGAAAAAACTATTTTTCTTTTTCATTCACCACCATATAATTCCTATTTGGATAGAGCCGCTTTAGATGATAAAAAAGTAGATCATGCACCATTTGATGTTCATATAGGAAGTATTGCTATACAAAGATTCATAAATAAAAAACAGCCTTTATTGACTCTTCATGGACATGTTCATGAATCAGTACGGTTAACTGGACAGTGGAAGGAAAAAATAGGAAACACTTATTGTTTTTCTGCCGCCCATGATGGACCTGAGCTTGCTTTAGTTCGATTTGACACTACTCATCTACAAAATGCGACAAGAGAGATGATTTGAATTTCCTAAGTCTCTTTTTTAAGTGGAATCTTTTTTACAGACTGGTACGGTGAGGTAATATGGGTCGCCCATGAGCTTCTATTTTTTATGTCCTCATCTGTGATAATATGGACATCCAGGAGACCACCTGTTTCATACCCTGTACGTTCCTTGTTCTCTTGGTCAAATTTTTTACCCCATTCGTCGAACCATGCCATCAGTTTATCTTTTTGCTCTTCAGTTCCTTTGAAATGAACTAATATGTCAATGTCGCTTGAGGGCCCTGCGCTCCCATCTTTTGTACTTCCAATCAAATACAAGGCTTTCACGCCGTAGATATCTGGATCAAGTGCTTCTGCGATCTCCTCGACCTTTTGTGTCCGCCAGGTATGATGATCAGGTGGCTTTAAATAGGCAAGTGCTTCGTTTGTCTCTCCATCCATGATAACAGAGAGAGTTCCTCCAAGAATGATCTCTGAAACTTTTATGACTCGAACAACATTTTCAAAGTTTTTGTAGCTTTGTAAAAGCGTTGACAACTTATTATCTGATTCAAGCAACAACTGTTCATTAAACAACGTATTCTCTTGATCTGGATACAAGCCTAGGTATCTGATGTTAGATTCGACAAGATCTTGGAAGAAGTGTGTCCCAAAAGAAAGCTCGGGAGTATACCCGCCCTTTTCTTTTGCAACCTCTACCAGCAACGTGCTGTTATTGATATCACCATATCGAACCGGTACACCAAGTTTAATGTCTCCTTTGCTTCCCCAACGACCAGGGCCTATAAGGATAAATTTCCGTCGTGGCAATTTTATGTTAAGCTCGCTGATGATTTTCGCAACTTTTTGCATCTGTTCCCTCTTCGTAAGATTTGTATATTCCTCAGGAACCACGTACACAAGGTATTCGATGTTTTCTATTTGACCCGTGGTCACAGATCTTTTGGTGGAAAATATTTTGTGATCCTCTGGAACGTCCTTGGGAATAGGTTTCCGTTCGATTCCTCGTGATTGACTTTGTGGTCGGCATTGGAGGATATAAAGTTTTTCTCCATCGGAGGCAAACTCAACATCAATCGGCACACCAATCTTTTCCTCTAAGAGACCGAGGATTCGCTTTATTTTCTCAAGGAAGTCTGTTTTCTCAAACAAGTTCTGGAATGTAACTACGATATCTGCTTTCTCTGGATCCACCATAATATTGAATGTGTTGACTAGTCGCCCATGATCATGGATCGAGATAACATCAGTTACCCTTGGGATGTTATCAAAATATTTTTTGATGAGTTGAGCGGCGTCAACGGTTTCAATCATCCTAGTTTCAAGGTTAATCACATCCATGAACCGTGGTGAGTATTTGACACGTTCTTCAACTAATGTGTTCACGAGAAGATTTGGTCGTTTCGGCGAAATCAAAATCGGATAATCATTTCCCATTCGATCAACCGCTCGTGTCCCAAGGCCTGGGACTATTCGAATCATGCCATCTTCTCTGTTGATTCGTGGTGACCAGCGAAATTCGTTTCTACTAAATGCAACCCCTGCAAACGTTGGCATGAAATAGGGTCCTACTTTTATCCCCACGACCTCTTGGATTAAAATCCCCATTTCTTCGTTGAAATCAAGGAGTCCTCGCTCTCTTCGATATTCAATGGGGTCAGGACTAAAGGTTGAGGCATAAATCTCTGCAATCGCGCTCATAAGCGAATTCAGTCGTTCTTCTTCTGTTCCGATATTCGACACAAACAAGCTTTTGTACTTCCCTGAAAACGCGTACCCGAAACTATCTTCTAGAAGGCTTGACGATCGAACGATAATCGGTTTATCTTTGAAATCTCGAATTATCTTACGTAACCCTTCTATAAGCTCAAAGGGGAATGAAGAGTTTTTAAAAATCTGCTCTAAGAAGGACTGTTCTTGTCTGATTTCCAGTGGATCGAGATATTTGACATGAGATACTTCATCTAAATCATTATAGTGGATAAACGATAGGACGGTGTCTGATGTAATATACCAGCTTTTAGGGAATGCTATGTCCTGAAGGACTTCATCTGTTTTCATTTCTTCTTGGATGAGTTTCTCTGCCAGCAACACACCTGATGTTTTTCCTCCGAGTTTCCCGGCGCCTTGTGCTGGCCCGACCATATGGTCGATCAAGTTGACGAAATCTCGCAATTCAAAGGCTGTTTTTGCTACATTCAAATATTCTAGGCGATCTGTAAAAAATCGCCTAACAAGAGCAGTTTTAATGCTTATTTCATCTTCAGGGGAAATCGCAGTCTCAAAATCTGGTTGGTCAAAAAATCTGTTCAGCTCTGCAGTTATCTCAACCAGGGGAATTCCTGTTTTCTGTGAGGTGAGAAGCAAGGGACGCGCTTTATCTTGTTTCATCCAGTTAGCAAACAATGTAGCAATAATATCTGAAGGAATGCTTTCCTTTGCGATCTCGAAGACTTGTTTTTGAACAGTAAGAAACGTATCAAGATCCTGCTTTGGATTTGGCATGCTGAATCGACGCCAATCTACTGCGGTTGAATCACTGTCTTGAGGCGCAATCTTAGTTAATAGATTTGAGATTTTCTCGTTTTCCATCCTATATAGATAGTATGTCATCTTTCTTGTGAGTCGAAGTAATGTCCGAGGATCGGTTTTTGCTAACAAGTCAAGAATAACTTCCCAGTCATGTTTCTTCTCAGTTGTTTTAACTATTGAAGGGGCTTCTTTTTCTTCCGCTTTCATCATTTTTTCGACATAATCAAGTTTTTTTCGCTGTTGTTCTAATTCTTCTTTTATATGTCGTTCTTCAATGAATTTTCCTAAAAGATTAGCGATTGCATCGATAAGCCTACGTTCTTCAGTTAGGAACGGCCCTTCATTTACCTGTGGTTTTTCTTTAAGATAATAAACCTCAAGAACTCCAATTTTTTTGTCCTCAGCGATTATGTTACTTTCTAGTACCCATTGTGTTTTTTTGAAATTTTCTGTTTTAAATTCTTTTCCATCAAGATGAATCCTTGCACAGGTAATATCATGGAACTGCCAAGCTGGAGGAACCAACACAACGATTTGTTGCAATGCTTCATCGATGGAGAGTTTACTATTTCGAATAATTTTTGTTATGCGATAAAAACAGTTAAGTTCTTTTACCCGCTCATTCAATTCATGCATCATCATCCCATTCTGAGCAGTCCCAACAATACTTTGATCTTCTTGTTTTAACGATTTCGTGAAATCTGATTTATCAGTCATGGTCGTCTCCAAAGTCATAAGGTGAGCATCCACCCCTACGTTGTTCACCTAATTTGTTACCCTTATTTATTTCTTTTCCTTCTCGGATTACTGCTTTCCCATGTTTTCCGTCTATTTTTATAATGAGCGGGTAGGGTGTTTTCACATGTTTAACATCTTCATGATCTTCCATGACAGGGAGAAAATCAAGCCATTTATAATCAATATTTCCTTTCTTTTCTTTCGTGATCAAATATCCAACTTGCGAGGAAATTAGATCATGGAAGAAATGTGATCCCTGAGAAGGATCAATTGTCCTTTCTTTAAATGGTATTTCCACAATAACCTTTGTCCCAGCAATATCACTCCAAATTACAGGAATACCTAACCAAGGATCAGCAGAACCCCATCGCCCAGGTCCAACGAGCAAATATGGTTTTTTTCCTTCCATTAATTTGCTATTAAGCTTCCGAATTTGACTAACTGCTCTAATAGAATTCGTCATCTCAAAACCGGATTTCACATAAACAATATCCTGTATGTCCTGAATGATACCATTACCTAATGCATTCTCACTGTAACAGAGATCTTTATCAGGATTATATTCCTCAATAATAATATTAGAGGTTTTTCCTAAGGGCAACATGCTTCGGATTTGCAAAATAACCAAATCTGCTCTTTGAGATTCTGATTCTCCAAGATTAACCGCAAACTCTATTTCCACAGGATATCCTAGAGCAATCTCGCTAATCCGCAATAGCAGCTTTAACGCTTTTGTCAAGGGTAATGCTTCATATTGTAAAATAGGACCAAAATCTATAACAAGCGAACCTTCTTCGTAAATCCCAGGATACAGGCGATCATCTTGACGATTATACGTAGAAGCAACCTTGTCTAACATCCCATGTCGTTTTGCATCCTCTAGATCTAAGATACGATATGATGTTTCCTGGTTTCTTTCCACAATACGGTATATGGATTTCAAATTCAATGCGTATAACCTTCTTTGTGAATATCTTATAAAATCCTTTGGAGTCCCAAACAGTGGAATCATAGGGCGTTCAGGACAAAAACAAAATGAACATCCACCATCAACAATTGCTTTTCCTAAACCTAGAGCAAGATAAACAATCCCATCCTCCGGTTTACAGCCACCAGAAGGATAATAATTATATGACTTTGCTACACCAGAAATAATTGGGTAAAAATAATTTTCATATTTCCGACCCACAACCTCCTGAATGATTACCGCCATTTTTTCATCACCGATGTTTTTCGGCGTGGATTTAATGTATGTTCTTGCTTTTTCGAAAAATGTTGAAGCATACACATATTTCACTGCGTTGCAAACTTCTTGGAACCTAAAATCGGTTTCCCAGGATTCGTTCGGTAAAAGAATCGAATCATAAATACCTGCAAATGATTGTAACAGTGAATCCTCAAGCATGCCTGAAGATCGAATGACCAATGGTTTTCGTGTTTTTTGAATAAACGCGCGAAGATCACCTAACACTGTGGCAGGGAGGCTCCCGCTCATGAATTTTAATGCAATGCGCTCATCTGGTAACTCATAAAGTGTTGGATCATGTAATTTATTTTGTTCCATGAATGCATCAAACACATCAGTAGATAACACAATAGTTCGTGGGACGGTAATACGAAGATTCGGAAACATCTCATCAGAAACATATTTTGAAACAAGTTTTGCCAAAAACGACAACCCTCGTGCTTTTCCTCCAAGCGCACCCTTACCGATGCGATTAATTTCAAGATGTGACGCAAGAGCAGTACGCTCAAAAGGTTTCACCAATGCTTGTGTTTGAGCATATTTGAATTCCTCAAGAAGGTCAACGATTCGTTTTCGAAGCTCTGATTCTCTTTTTATTTCAACTTCAGCAACGCGGATTTTTTCTGCAAGTTCACGTTCCCCTCGTGTATTTAGCCAGCGGGAAAAGAGATGTTGCTGTATTGCATTTGCAAGAATTTTCTCCTCAACTGATAATACTGCGTCTTCGAGACCCTTCAGGTTTTTTATGAGCAGAACGTTTTTTCCCTTCGCATCTTTTAACTGGATGTCTCGTGGACCAAGACATTCATTAATGAAATCTTTGATGATAAGCGCAAGAGTAGTGGTTTTTTTTGAGACAAATTTTATATTTTTTTCAAGTGGTTGATCATTTTTAAGGAGCTCTGATGATTGAATGAGGATGGGAAGATCTGATTTTTCCTTGCTTATGTTTTTAGCAAATTCAAGACCTGCTTGTGTATCTTTGTTCATTCCATAAGTTATTTCATTATCGGTGATAATCCCTATGAGATTTTTTTTGTAAGAGTTATAGAGAGTTTTTCCTTCCTCAAAATTTATCGCATGAAGAATAATCGGACGTCGTTTCAGTCTTTGTTGTCGTTGCTCCTCACTAAGTGAATCTTGCATAGTAGAATCAAGAAAATTCCATATCTCATCGTAGAGGAGAAGAAGATAGGTGGAATAGTATTGAATAGAATCTTCAATTAAAATCACACATCTACATTGTTCAGCAAATAGTCGATCTTGTTGTATAGTTTGTACATCTTCAAACAATTGTATTATTGCAAGAATAATTTTTCCGTCTCCATTCCATGTTAATATTTTACTTAGTATTTTCTCACTGTCTTCCTCCGCGATTTTTGACAACTCAGCTATATTGTTTCCTATTAACACAATTGGGACGTCTGTGATTGTTTTAATTTTTTTTATCAGAGGTAGAACATCAGTATCCTCAAGTTTATTAAAAATAATAACAATATCAACTTTATTTGTGTTTAAAAATTCAATACATTCTTTTCCCGTTTCTAAGTGTGTGATCTCTGGAGGTTTTTCACTAACATTGTAAAGGTGTCGTTCGCTTAGAAGAGCTTTCAACCTCCCTTCTTCCTCTAATTGAAAATAATGATACGAAGAAGATAGAATAAGAATATGGTTTATATGAAACGGTTCAATAGAGGGTGGTTCTATCTCATCAACCACTTGTGCAACAGGAGGCATGATGCCCGTGATTTCTTCTATACATCCGATTATCTTTTTTTCTCTATCGCTGAACCGAATTTGCATATATTACTTTACACCCAGCCTCGCATTTTACATGCTTCGGCTACTCTGGAAATTGCTATCATATATGCTGCGTCGCTAATTCGTATCTTTTTCCGTTTTGAAAGCTCCCAAACTTTATAAAACGCATCTGTCATTTTATTGTCTAATTTTCCAAGGACCTCTTCCTTTGTCCAGTAATAATTCTGATTGCTTTGTACTTGTTCGAAGTAACTGCAGACGACACCACCTGCATTTGCAAGGAAATCTGGTATCACTACAACACCTTTTTTCTCAAGATAATCTTCTGCTTCAGGAGTCACTGGACCATTTGCACCACAAATAACGATTTTTACATTCTGTTTAATCTGATTCACATTCTCCTCAGTAATAGCGTGTTCTAGCGCTGCAGGAATAAGGACATCCACCTCGTGTTTTAACCAATCATCACCAGACTGTACTTCGTAGCCGAGTTTCTCTGCTTGCTTCTTGTCTATTGTTCCAAAACGATCAGTAATTTTTACAAGTTCATCTAATTTAATTCCTGTAATCTTTTTGTAACCATAGGTGCAGTTATCATTTTGATCCCAACAAGAGACCGAAACGACCTTTCCGCCATATTGAGTTAATAATTCTGCAGCATAGCGTGCAACATTTCCAAATCCTTGAATTGAAGCGGTTGTTTTTGCAATATCCATATTCATCTCTTTTAAGAGATCACGAAGGATAAACACCAGTCCATAACCAGTTGCTTCTGTTCGACCAAGAGATCCACCAAGTTCGACTGGTTTACCTGTAATAAATCCTGGGTATTGCCCGCCCATTATGGTTTGGTATTCATCCATAATCCAGAGCATGTGTTGTCCACTGGTCATCACATCTGGAGCAGGGACATCGCGAACCGGCCCTACATCTCGTGCGATTTGACGTACCCAGCCTCTGCACAATTGTTCTTGCTCACGTTCAGAAAGATTATGAGGATCACAGATCACGCCGCCTTTTCCACCACCAAGAGGAATATCAACAACAGCACATTTCCATGTCATCCACATCGCAAGGGCACGAACCGTATCAATAGTTTCCTGTGGATGGAATCGGATTCCCCCTTTGCAAGGTCCTCGTGCATCATTATGTTGCACACGGAATCCTCGGAACACTTTCATGGTACCGTCATCCATACGAATCGGAATTGCAAAACTGTATTCTCTAAGCGAGTTTCGCAAAAGTTCTCGAGTTGGTTCATCGAGGCCGAGTTTATCTGAAATTCTATCAAATTGTTGTTGTGCCATTTTAAATGGGTTAAACCCTTCTTTTTCTTTTCTAAAAACTCCTCTAGTACCTTTTTCCTGTTTTAATTCCTGTTTTAATTGCATAATCATAATCGCCTCTCAATCGCCCAGTATCATAACCGCATATAAATAATTTAGTAATAGTAAAAAATTCAGTAAAAAACATCGATTTTCCTAGATATAACATTAAATATATATAAAAAAGAAAAAATTAGAGGATAGTATTAATTTTATACTAAACCCTGATCAATCATTGCATCGGCTACTTTTACAAAACCTGCAATATTTGCTCCTTTCACGTAGTTAACAAAGTTGCCGTCTTTCCCATATTTCATACAAGATTGATGAATCTGTGACATAATCCACTGTAATTTTTGATCAACTTCTTCTCTACTCCATGAAATACGCATGCTGTTCTGTGACATCTCAAGACCACTGGTAGAAACACCACCTGCATTAGCCGCTTTACCAGGCCCGAAAAGAATCTTGTTTTCAATAAATATCTCAACACCTTCTGGTGTTGTCGGCATATTTGCTCCCTCTGAAACCAAGATACAACCATTATCAACTAGTGCCTTTGCGTCATCTTTATTTAGTTCATTTTGTGTTGCTGATGGAAATGCAAGTTCACACTTAATTCTCCATGGTGTTTTTCCTGATCCGAACTCACAATTATATTTTTCTGCATACTCTTTTATTCGCCCACGTTGTACGTTCTTAAGTTCCATCACATAAGCTAGTTTCTTTTCATCAATTCCATTGGGATCGTATATCATACCAGAAGAGTCTGAAAGTGTTACAACTTTCCCTCCTAACTGATTTATTTTTTGAACTGTGTATTGTGCAACATTCCCTGAACCTGAAACAGCACATGTTTTATTTTTTATTGTCTCACTTTTAGTTTTTAGCATTTCCTGAGCAAAATACACACAACCATAACCTGTTGCCTCAGGTCTTATAAGACTACCACCCCAATTCAATCCTTTACCAGTTAAAACACCAGTGAACTCGTTGCACAACCTCTTATATTGACCAAACATGAAACCGATTTCACGACCACCAACACCTATATCACCTGCAGGAACATCCGTATCAGGGCCAATATGTCGGAACAACTCAGTCATGAAACTCTGACAGAATTTCATTACTTCATTGTCAGTTTTACCTTTTGGATCAAAGTCAGATCCTCCTTTACCACCACCCATTGGTAATGTTGTTAAACTATTTTTAAAAACTTGTTCAAACGCTAAAAATTTCAAAATACTTAGCGTGACGCTTGGATGGAAACGAAGGCCTCCTTTATATGGACCAATTGCACTGTTCATCTCAATACGATATCCTCTATTTATTTGGATTTCACCACGGTCATCAAGCCAAGGAACACGGAACATTATTATGCGCTCTGGCTCAACTATTCGTTCCAAAATTTTTGTTTTCTTATATTTTGGGTTTTTCTGAATAAAAGGCATTAAAGTTTCGACTACTTCTTTTACAGCTTGATGAAATTCTTTTTCACCTGGATTTTTTTCTATAACTTTAATCATGAATGTTTCTACATCTTTTTCCATAATTAACCTCCCAAATTATTTTGTTCACCGTATCACCACATCTTATTAAAACTTTATTGCCTCCTGTAATAAATTTTATAGGTTTGAAAAAAATTTATTTTTATTGTTTTTTTACGAATTATTAAATAAAACAAATGCATTCAGTAAATTGCTTATTATTTTTTATAAAAAAGGGGCGTAGAGGATGGATTTTAATATTAAAAACGAAAATGATGTATTGAATATTATTAAGGAACAAAAGATTCTTTTTGTTAGATTACAGTTTATCGATATATTAGGTGCACCAAAAAATATTGTTATACCTTCAGCTAGACTAGAAGAGGCCTTAGAGGAAGGTATCCCTTTTGATGCATCGTCTATTGCAGGTTATGCTACAATTGAGGAATCTGATAAGATTGCTAAACCTGATCCTCTTAGTTTTGTTGTACTACCATTAAGTATTGAAAAACGTAAGACTGCAAAACTAAATTGTGATATATATGAGCCAAACGGTAAACGATTCACTGGTGATGTGAAATATATTTTAGAAAAAACTGTAGAGAAGTTGCAACATCTAAAATACATATATAACACAGGGCCTGAGTTAGAGTTTTTTTTGTTCAAAAGAGAAGGGGATAATTCGACTTTGATTCCTAACGATGATGCAGGATATTTTGACTTGTCTCATCGTGATCTAGCTGAAGGAGTTCGTGCAGATATATCTTTAGCACTTGAAGAAGTTGGTATACAAACGTATACCTCTCATCACGAGGTTGCTTCTGGTCAACATGAGATTAATTTCCATTATGCTGATGCAATTACTACAGCAGATAGAGTGATTACTTTAAAGTATATCACTAAAGTTATTGCAACACAGCATAATCTTCATGCGTCTTTTATGCCTAAACCTTTCTTTGGGCTGTGCGGATCAGGTATGCATACTCATCAATCGCTTTTTACATATGATGGTGAAAACGCATTTTATGATCCAAATGATAAGCATCAGTTAAGTATTATTGCTTATCAATTTATTGCAGGTCTTTTGAAATATATTAAAGAGATTTGTGCAGTGATTAACCCGACTGTGAACTCTTATAAGCGACTTGTTCCTGGATATGAAGCACCAACATACATTGCTTGGGCCAATCGTAATCGCAGCGCACTTATTCGTATACCTTCTAAGCGTGGAAAAAGCACTAGGTGCGAGCTTAGAAATCCAGATGTTTCTTGTAACCCGTATCTTGCTTTCTCTGTTATGCTTGCAACGGGACTCAAAGGAATTGAGGAAAAACTATATCCTCCTGAGCCTGTTGAAGAAAACATATATGCACTATCCGCGAAAGAGAGAGAGAAATATGGCATAGAACAATTACCGGAAAGCCTTGGACATGCAATTTCGCTTATGTCAAAAAGTGAACTTGTAAAGACAACATTAGGCGATCATGTATTTGATAACTTTTTACATGTGAAGACAAAAGAGTGGAATGAATATAGAACTCAGGTCACAAAATGGGAAACTGATAAATACTTATCTATTTTATAATTTAAGGTTTTTAATATACCAATTTATCTTTTTTCCTTTTCATAGTTAAGTAAATAATATAAATTGATTATTGTATTCTACTCCGAAGTGACTATCTTATGAGATTTGAAATGCAAGTTGTAAGTAATACGCCATTAGTTGGTGAAGAAGATCCAGATATTGTTGCAAAAAAATTTTTTGAGCAAATCGGTTATTTATCAAAAGGATCTAATCCTGAAATTCCTTATAAAATTTTTAATGAATTTTTTTTAAAACATCCAATGAAGGCCTGGTATGTTGATGAGATTTCTGCAAAATTAAAAACGTCCAAGCCTACAATTTACAGACATTTAAATAAACTTAAAGGTTTTGATATTCTTGAGGAAACCCAAGTTTTTGATGAAAGTACAAAACAGAACAAAAAAGCTTACCGGTTAAGGTATGGAAATATTCAAAAAGCCTGGAACTTTGTGGAAGCTCATCTTAAAGTGGCAATTGAAAATTATGGAAAAACTGTAGAGCATTTACAAAAGCTTATAGAAAAAAAAGGAAGGGAATAGAATGAATAAAAATAAAAAGATGGAGTTAACAGAAGGATCTATTTACAAGATAACCTCTCTTGGGGGTAGAGATATTTTACTTGAAACTGAAGGCGTTTTTAGAGGTTTTATCTCAATAGGTGTTGACGAAACAGGTCTTTTAATGGAGCTTGGTAAAAGCCATGGAGCCGTGTCAGGAAAGATAAGGATTGTCCCACTTCATGTAATATTATTAATTGATGTTTTAGATGTAAAGGAAAACGAAAAGAAAGAGGACGACAGAGGAATGTCTCACTACGTGGGATAAATAATTTTTTCATTTTTAATTTTTAATATATATTATTATACATTAGATATTTATATTAGTTCTAATTATTAATAATAGACTTTATGCCAAAAAAATATACCCCCATTATTGAACTTAATGATGTATCTAAAAAATATAATGAATATGGTATTGTAGTTAATGCTTTAGATAATGTTTCTTTGAAGATTTTTCCTGGAGAGTTTGTTTCAATTATAGGACCTTCGGGTAGTGGAAAATCAACTTTATTACATTGCATGGGTCTTTTGGATAGACCTTCTTCAGGACTTTTGTATATCGATGGTAAAGATACAACAAAAATAAGCGGTAAAGAAATAGCAATGTTTAGGGGAGAAAAACTTGGTTTTGTTTTCCAAAGTTATAATTTAATCCCTCGTTTAACTGTTTTAGAAAACGTGATTTTACCTGGATTAATTATGAAAAAAGAGACTATAAGCTTAGAGAAAAAAGCAAAAATTTTACTAAAAGAGGTTGGAATTATTCATCGTGTTGACCACAAAGGAATACATTTGTCAGGTGGTGAACAACAAAGGGTTGCTATTGCAAGAGCTCTAATAAATGACCCTGTTCTTGTGCTGGCTGATGAGCCAACTGGGGCTTTGGATTCGGATAGTAGCAAAGACATTATGAATCTGCTAGTTGAAATTAATAAAAAAAAGAATGTAACCTCTGTATTTGTATCTCATGATATGCATATTGCACGTTACGGAAAAAGAACGCTTGGCTTAAAAGATGGAAAAATTGTTGGTGACACCAATGGAAATGTAAAAGATTTTGATAAAATATTAAAAAAAATTGGTAAAATAAAAGAGGAAAATAAAAGTGGGAGTTAGCAGTCTTTTAGCAATAGGTGAAATTAAGGATCATAAGCGAATCTATACAATAATAATTTTGGTGATTGCTCTTACTATGACTTCTTTTATGCTAGAAAATGCTTATTTGAATTATATGATGCAAGTAGTTGACGACACAACCAAACTTGTTACTTCTGATGCGGCTATTGTTAATAAAGACAGTAATATTAGGGATCTTTATGGGACTGAGATTGAACTAAAAAATGCAGGAGAAATAGCTAAAAGAATAGAAAAAAATCTTCCTGGGTATAAAACTAGTATCAGGGTCACAGCTCAAGGAACTTATGGGCTGGGTACAGCAGGAGAGGTTGTTGATGGATGTACTATACAGGGTATTGACCCTAATAAAGATAATAGTATTTCAAAAATAGCAAATAAAATAGTAAAAGGAAGATTTTTTAAGGATGATGACCCTATTTTAAGAGGACATACGCCTCTTTATATAGAAATAAAAGGCCCTGGTGATTTGCCTGATTTTACATATGGGGCTGGTGAAAAACTTCTTGGGGATGAGAAACCTTATCCAATAATAGTTGGGGCATCAGCTGCAAAGATTCATCCTTCTATTGATGTTGGAAAAACATTTTCTGTTACTTTAAGTGTCTCAAGCAGGGAAACAAGCTATGCAAGTATAATGGTTAATGTAATAGGTTTATACGAAAGTGGTACACCAACATTAGATGCTTTGATCTGGTTTATGCATGGTGATTCTTTAAGGGAAATAAAAAGGTACGGAGAAATAACTGGTAAAGATTGGTATATTCCTGGTATTGGTACCTTCAGAGGTTACAATCCAATAGAAATCGATCGAAATAGAGGAGATGTAGTAATTGTAAAAGCACCTGAGCCTTTACATATGTTAAATCCACTAGGTTATGCTGATTATGTAAAGGAAGAAATAAGCAGCGTTGTACCCTTTTTGAAGATTTATAGTTGGCATGATTTTTTGATTTATATTGCTGGTTCTATGCAGGATGTTATAACAATTATGCTTTGGGGCAGCATTGTCGTAACTCTATTTTTATGTGGAGCAGCAATAAAATATGTTATGGATTCGATTATAATGCGAAAAACAAGAGAAATTGGTTCACTTAAAGCATTTGGCGCTAGAGATAGGGTTGTTTTTAGGATATTCTTATATCAAGGATTGATTATTGGTTTTATTGCAGGGATTCTTGGAATTTTATTTTCAATTATTGTAATGTATTTTGTTAATTGGTATGGTATTAGTATAGAATTTATATCTGGTACTCAGCTAAAAGTTGGTTTTATTATTAATTGGTTAACAATTTTAATTGCATTAGTTTTACCTGTTTCTCTTTCTGTTCTTGCCGCTGCTTTACCTGCTAAAAAAGCATCAAGACTGTCCCCAGTTGAAGCTTTAAGAAAAGGAGAATTATCTCTCTAATATTTATTTTCGGATGCATAAAAAAACTAAAAAAAACCGAATATTTATAGGATAAAATATATTGAAAAATAAGGATACGAAGGGAGACGTGTCGTACCCTTTTACGCACCTGCGAATACATAATGGGTTATTTACCCTATGCCTTGCCTCCCCATTTATCATAAATAATAAATTGATTTATAAAATTTTCTAAATAAAATTAACATATGTTAATCATTTTAATAATTTTATTAGATTTAAAAATTTACATTTTCTGTTTAATATTTTATTATAAATCTGATTATTTATTTTAATATAAAAAGGTGTTGAAAATTAGTTTTCAAGTTGGCTTAGCATAAGAGAATTATTTTAATAGCTAAACTTGTTCTTGGTTTTGCTATTTAAAAATATGATACTTTATTATTAAATGGAAAGTGAGATTATATGACAGAAATAAAAATACAAAATATTGTTGCATCTACAATATTCGCAGAGAAATTGGATCTAGATATAATAGCACAATCATTAGAAGAAGCAGAATACGAACCAGAACAATTCCCAGGACTAGTATACAGATTAAACGAACCAAAAACCGCAACCCTTCTATTTAGAAGCGGAAAAGCAAACTGCACAGGAGCAAAA